>Ga0164318_10007911_pt1 | contig 10311 bp, 9 predicted proteins | sample GuaBasSedimGuay9_FD_113734 | JGI IMG/M metagenome (GOLD analysis project Ga0164318, IMG submission 113734) | Subseafloor sediment microbial communities from Guaymas Basin, Gulf of California, Mexico - Guay9, Core 4571-4, 0-3 cm | ecosystem: Environmental > Aquatic > Marine > Hydrothermal vents >...
ATAATAACGGCAAGTTCCGGATCGATAGAACCGGCCACGGCAATTGAAACCACAGCAAGCAGAAGGATAATCTTCCTCATTCAATACATCCTTTCCTGATTAGAAACAAACATAACATTCTGTGTAAATACAGCTAACATGATCAATAGAATCAGAATACCATTACTATTCTAATCTAATCATATCTTCTATCTGATTCCATCCATGCTACTTACAGCTCCCAGCGGGCTACAATACCATCAATTCCCGTTGAAGGCAATGCCAATGGACTGCCGTAACACTTCGTCCTCCACGTTACCAAGAGAATACCCTTTGTACTCAAGAAGTTCCTCGAGGTGATTAAACCTCTGGATAAAATCTGTGTTTTTATCGCGAAGGGCTTTCTCCGGTTCAATACCGCTCTGTCTGGCCATGTCTGATACCAGCTGGAGGATACTGCCTACTGTCTCTTCCGTCAGATCCTCTTTTTTCAGGAGATCAAGTATGGCCTCCGTATTTTGTTCTCTGGTTTTAAAGGGAAAACCCACATCGGATGCTCTCTGCTGGATTCGCCAGGCTTTCTGCAGTGCAGGCATGGCAGCGGGGATAGAGTCGAAGAACTTTTTCTTAAGATTCTTCTTCTCTTCAGCTTTGATGGCCTCCCACTGCTTTTCAACCTGCTCCGGAGTCAGATCTGAAGTTTCGTCGAAAACATGGGGATGCCTGCGTATTAGTTTCTGTGTTATCTGTTCAGCCACATCCGCCATGTTGAAGATGTTCTGCTCACTGCATATATCTGCAGCCATTACAATATGCAGCAGAAGGTCACCAAGCTCTTTCTTCAGATCATCCATATCGTCTTTGTCCACGGCATCAGCAACTTCGTAGGCTTCCTCAAGCATGTACGGCCGGAGGGTTTTCAGTGTCTGGCTGATATCCCAGTTGCAGCCGCCCGGGCTTCTGAGTGTTCTTACAGTCTTAAGCAGCTGGTTGATAGCTTCAGTTGTTCTATCCATGTATGGCGCCGTAACCCATTCCCTCGCTGGCTTCCATGAACAGCTCGGAGAGAGTTGGGTGCGGATGGATAAAGTGCGCTGCGTCTGATGCCTTGATACCGGCATTAACAGCCATAACGCCCCAGCCGATCAGACTTGAGGTGTCTGCTCCAACTGCCTGAACCCCTATGATGGTGTCATCCTGCTCTCTGCTGATCAGTTTTACAAACCCTTCTGTTTCATTCATTCCGAGAGCTTTGCCATTGGCAATGTATCTGGAAATTGACACTTTTACCTTTTCTCCTCTTCGCTTCCACTCGTCTTCCCCCGGACCAACCATAGCAACCTCGGGAAAGGTGAAAATGCATCCGCTCATTGCGTCAGCATTGATCTTCCTCGGCGCTCCGTTGAACATCCGGTGAACAGCAGCAAGCCCCTGAGCACTTCCTGCATGGGCAAGCTGCCATTTTCCAGTGGCATCACCAGCGGCGTACACTCCGGGAAGATTGGTAAGGTTGTTGTCGTCAGTTGTAATGTTGCCTCTGTCATCAAGGGCAAGACCTGCTTCCCTGAAACCGGAATCTGTGGTCCGGGGTTTTCTTCCAATGGCAACCAGCAGCTTCTCAGCTGTCAGTGTTGTACCGTCTTTCAGAGTTACGGAGGCTTCTCCTGGGGTAACATTTACCTTTTCCGCAGGCTGACCGGTGTGAATCTTTACCTTTGCCTTTTTCAGAGACTTCTGGACAACAGCGGCGACATCGGCATCAACTCCTGGCAGTATATCTGGGAGCATTTCCACAATGGTAACCTTCACTCCGAAAGAAGTCATTATAGAGGCAAACTCACAGCCTACAACACCACCACCAATGATGATGAGGCTCTCCGGCAGGGTGTCCATGGACAGTATCTCCCTGCTTGTAAGTACACCTTCGGTGTTCATGAACCCGGGAACCAGCGGAACAGAACCTGGAGAAAGAAGAATGTTCTTCGCAGTAAGCTCTGTGCCCTCCACACCGATAATATCCGCACTTTTAAGAGTTCCGTGACCTCTGATGATATCTATTCCCAGATGGTCAAAGTGCATCTCCACACCTTTGCGAAGCCTTGTTACAACTGAATCCCTGCGTTTGGCAACAAGAGAGTAATCGAAATCAAGGGCACCCTGAAGGCCAAATCTCTTCGCCTTTGCCGCGTGCCGGTACAATGATGCTGAAGCAACAAGGGTTTTGGTGGGAATACAACCCCTGTTCAAACAGGTACCGCCAATTGTTTCTTTTTCAACCACAGCCACTCTGGCACCGAGCTGAGCGGCTCTTATTGCCGGAACATACCCTGCGGGACCACCGCCAAGAATTACCAGATCGTACTTCTTATCCATCTCAATCCTCTGTTCTGTTGATCGTCTGTGTTAATGGTTTGATACAGTGCGGGAAATATAAGACGAATCATCACCGGAGTTCTGCCGGTAACCGTTGCATTCCCGGTTGGTCTTCTGTAGGATTATGAAATTACAGAGGAAAGGATAGAACTATGATCGCTTGTTTCCTGGCAGCTGTTGTGTTTCTTACAGGAATGGATGTTGACCGTATTACAGCTGATCTTCATGTTGAAACAGGCATGGCATACATTGAGCAGGGTCTTGTTAATGAAGCTTTCGGTGAGTTTACCACGGCACTGGAATTAAGTGAATATGCCGTTGAAGCCCATCTGGGTCTGGCAAGAATAGCTGTGATTAACTGCTCGTGGGACAATGCTGTGAGTGAATACGAAACTTACATGAACTTAAAAAGAAACGATTTCAGGGCACCACTGGAGCTGTCTGAAATGTTTCTGTCTCTCCGGGGCAGAGCAGTTGATGCACTGGACTACGCGGAAGCTGCCCTTGCCCTTGCCCCACTGAACAGCCGGTGCTGGATGGCTGTTGCCGCTGCACAGGGCAGCCTGGGCAACACAGATGAAGCCATCCGGTGGTACACCCGTGTAATAATTGAAGATGAACTGCTTGCAGGAGAGGCAAGGGTAAAGATGGGCTCTCTTGTGTTTCAACAGGGAGATCTTTCTGGGGCAAGGGAAATTCTGCTGCCTGCTGCCTCAGGAGGTGTTCCTGAAGCTCACCATCTTCTGGCTCTTATCTATATGGAGCAGAACGACGATCTCAGAGCAATGGACAGCATCAACAGGTACCTGTATCTGGAGCCAAACGGTCTGTGGGCGGATTCAGCAAGAGCATGCCTGGAAGAGTTAAGCTCAGGCGGCAGTCCGAATAACTGAGGGGAAGCAATTGCAGAAATACAGGGAGCTTGCAGAAAAACTGCTTATGAATTCAGAGGCGGATTTCGCCGAGTTGCGCATAGAACAGACCGCAAAATCCACAGTAGTTCAGGCAGGGCTCAACCACACCAACAGCGGCCCTGTAGAGCAGTTTTCCGGTACGGCCAGGGTGTTGAGTGAAAACAGGTGGGGAATCCATGAGTTCAGCTCACCAGACCAGATGCAGAATGCGCTGAATCTGGCTTTATCTCTGGCAATGCACACCAGACCATACCCGAATCCCCTTCCAGTTCTTCCACCTGCCCTGCGGGATACCTACAGCGACGACTCAAACGGAGTTCCCCTGTCAGATGTTTCCCTCAGGGAAAAGACCTTCCTCTGCAGGCACTACTGCGATCTGCTGGGAGCGTCACTTACCAGTGGTTCAGCGAAAGTTACCTACGATGAACTTCTGCGCGACAGGGTAATTGTGAACTCATCGGGAACAAGCGTTCGGGAAGTAGAGAATCTGGGCTCGATAAAGGTCCAGGCGGTTCTGCCAGGTGATTTTGCAGCCAGTGAACAATTTGCCGTAAGGGGATCCTTTGACCCGTTCCGGGGCAGAGAAAAACACATTGAAAAAATGAGCAGAAATCTTCTGACAAGAGCGAAAACAACTGGCATAGCACCGGGGGTATACAGGGTAATTCTCGACCCTGAACTTACCGGGATTCTGATTCACGAGGCTTTCGGCCATCTTATTGAGGCAGATTTTCTGGAAAACAACCCTGCGGTAGCACATATGCTGAGAACGGGATCCATGGTCGGTTCGGAATGTGTAAACATCATCGATGACTCCCTTCTAATGAACCATCCCGGCAGTATGAAGTGGGACGATGAAGGCACGCCAGGCGCCAGAACAAAGCTGGTATCATCAGGAAGAATTGTCAGCTGGCTGCACACAATGGAAACTGCGGCAAAGTACAATGTGGTTCCCACAGGAAACGCCAGAATTTCAGAACACGGAAAACCGCCGGAAGCAAGAATGACATGCACCTATATGGAACCGGGAACAACCCCCCTGGAAAAGCTCAAACTGCATCTCGACAATGGGCTCTATCTCAAGGGTTTCATGGGCGGTGCTACTGATATGGACAGATTCAGTATAGCAGTACAGGAGGCCTGGGTGGTGAAAGACGGTACAATTCAAAAACCAGGAACGCCTGTGATGATCTCCGGGAAAGTAACTGATGTGCTGGGGTCAATTCTTGACACCGGAGATAACCTGCAGCTTACAGGCAGCCTGTCGGGCTGTTCCCGAAGAGGAGGAAATGCAATCGCCGTAACCTACGGCGGCCCGCATGTTCTTATTTCAGGAATGCAGGTCAGATAATGACTGTACAGGAAACAGCATTGACAGGCTCCGAAATACTTGTTGCATGTGAGAAAGTATCTACAGAAGCTGAAGTCACAGGGATAAAGCAATATTACAGGAGTCTGGAGTACAGCCCTGAGAGTTGCGTTCCCGGATCAGGAGAGAGAACAGGCTGGGGCCTCAGAATGGTAAGAAACAGGAAACTTGGAGTCGCGGGAGAATGGGGAATGATTGATCCATTCCGTCTGGTTGACAAGGTTATCGGAAGCTGCAGGTACGGCTCTGAGGCTGTATTCAGTTTTCCTGAAAACTCCCCTGAGTTTGATTCCCCGCCTGACAGTGACGAGCTGAAACAGATGACCCACGAACAGGTTCGAAACTACCTTGATCAACTTCAGAAGGAAGTACAGAAGATCCATCCTCTTGCAGCTTTGTCTGCGAGAATTAAATGGGGCGGGAACTCTGTCTTTATCATGAATTCACGGGGGCTCAGCGGATCTTACAAAAAAACAACATCCCATTCAACCTTTTCTGTTTCTCTCCCTTCAGACAACGGTCTGATTCAGTCGGTATACACCCTTAACACGGCAAACGCGCTGCCTGTCAAAAATCAGGTAATAGACATGCTCATGCTTCCACTGCAGCAGGGAGATATAAAATCGGCGGGCACATCTGGAAAAAAGAATATTGTCCTTTCCCCTGTTGCATTTTCTCTGCTTCTTCAGGCGATAAGAGCAGGCGTCAGTGGAAAGCTTCTTGCTGAAGGAGCCTCTCCCCTGGCTGATATGCAGGGCAAACAGGTGGTGGGAAGCAAACTCACAATCAGAGATCTCCCAGGCCTTAACAGTGGTGCCGCCAATGCTCCGTTTGACAGTGAGGGTATACCGACCAGAGACAAAACTCTCTTTGAAGACGGTATTTTCACCGGGTTCATCCACGATCTGGAATCTGCCGCCCTGTGTGATGCAGAATCAACAGGAAGCAGCGGAAGGAACCTGGGGGAACACTCAAAGCCGGTGTGCACAAATCTTGCCGTTGACCCATCTGTTTCAGGCTCTGTAAACACGCTGGATGAGACCGGTTCCGGCATTCTGGTAACCAGCATTCTTTCTGCAGGCGGAAGCAATGCGGCGTCAGGCAGTTTTGTCTTCGACTGCGGGCGTGTGTTTGTTTTCAGAAGAGGCGAAATTCAGGGATACCGCGACGGCTGTGTTCTCTACGGAAACGCTTACGATGCACTATCCAGGACCGCCGTCATTGGAAGCAGGCAGTACAGAGCAGGCACAGATCTGTTACCCTTCATCTCCATTGAGGGACTCTCTGTCAGGTGAGCTGGTTCCGGTAAGCAGCTTCTTTAAAGATGAAGGAGCAGTGCCATACATGGGAAAGGAAACACCGAAGGCAATTGCCTCACCCAGGGTTATCCACAACCTTGCCACCACCGCCGTGAGTTCTGCCAGACCTGGTTCACAACCGGGTACAACCAGATGTACAAGCCACACAGTTGTTAACTCTCTGGCTCCAAGCCCGCCAGGGGCGAAAATGGCCAGGTAACCTATACCCATTGCGGCTGGGTAAACGAACACTCCTGGTAAAAATGGAAGATCAAGACCAAACGAAAGACACATCAGCCAGTAGGCCACTCCCAGTGCTATAAACACGGCAATGTAAACTGGCAGAATGCGCAGCATTTCGCTAAAGCTCCGCTCTGTAAGTGTGTACTGCGACTTCATTACTCTGGCGGCAATAGAGGCAATTTTCCTGAACACCAAAGGGTGCAGCAGCATAACAAGAACCAGCGCAAGCCCGACGGCAACCGCCATTCCTGCAGAAACACCTATTCCACTGTCTCTTGCGGTAAGAGGAATAAGGGGCAGTGTCGTTATCAGACAGCCAAGCACTATGAACACGGTTTCCAGAACAAGACCCTGACCTGTCTGAGTGGTGGTCAAGCCACTGTTTTTGCTGAGAGTAAACTTACCCATGGCAGCCCAGACTTTTCCCGGCACATACTTTCCAATCTGAGAAAGGAAATGTATGGAGAACCCCTTCCGAAACCCGAGATGACCACCTGCAATACCCGTGACAACTGTCCATGTGTAGCCTGCAAGAGTAAGATGACCCGCCATGACAGCGGAAGCTGCCAGAAACAGAGGAACATTGAAATGAAGAAGATTGCCGATACCTCCGGCTTCATGAACACCCTGAAGAAATGATTTTCCCAGAAACCAGATCGAAACAACAACGAACACAATACCAGCGATGGTAATGATACGGTTTCTACGGTCTTTGTGCATTAATCTAAAACGCTGACCCGGCTAGGCTTTACCTCGGAAGCGACTTTCTTCTTCCTGGTATCCAGAGGAAGAAAACCTGAATAAAACGGAAGACATGCCAACTGCAGCATATGCAGAATCCGTTGCTTCCTATCGGTGTCTGTTTCCATAATGTCTTCAAGAGCTGTGTAAAAAACAACTTCCCGCTGGTCACGGTTTTTAGTAAACAGTTCACGCCAGCCGGTAGGGTCTTCAATACGGCTGAGTATTTTAATTGCTTTCTTATCGGCCTGTATGTACTCTTTGAAAACGGATCTGGCATCTCTTGAACTGAGCAGAGATTTTATCTGTTTCTGAAGAAGATTGCCTGTTACTATTCCCCTGCGGTAAAGACCGTCAAGGGTTTCCATCCTACTTTCCAGCCTTTCCATTGCATCCTTTGCAGTAGGCATTACGATGTTCCCCTCTCAACCTGACCCTGTGCAGATATCGGTACAACTCTCCAGCCCGGATGCTCACGGGAAAGCCTCTTTTTCAGATGGTTCAACCCGCGATACAATCCGCAGACAACTTCCACGGCCCCAGTGTTTTCATTTCGTACAAAGCTGTCTACAATGCTGTTTGTTCTTATCCAGTACTCCAAGTCGCCGGTACAAATATTTATCTTTAGTGTACACCACGCAAGTGCTTCACGCCTCTTTGTTCTGATAATATCAACAAGCTCTTCGATACCCTCTCCGGTAAGGGCGGACACTGAAAGAGTTCCGTTTCCCGAAGCTTCCGGAAGATCACACTTGTTCCATACTGTAACCCTGTCTATGGAGCCTGCATCTATTTTCTCCAGCGTATCCACAACGGTGGCAACCCGGGAAAGTCTGTTTGAATCGGCGGCATCTGCAACTAGAAGGATCAGATCGGCCTCTCTAACTACATCCAGCGTTGACCTGAAACTTGAAAGCAGAGATTTCGGCAGCTTTTCTATAAATCCGACTGTGTCACTTACGATCACAGAGCCCCCACCGGGAAGTTCCAGCCTTCTTGAGGTTGTATCGAGAGTGGCAAACAACCTGTCCTCCGAACGAACCTCTGCCTGACACAACCTGTTGAGAAGAGTGCTCTTTCCTGCATTGGTATAACCGGCAAGGGCAACAGAGAACATTTCTTCCCGTCTACTGTGTCTCACCTTTGACCCGGAGTCTATGGCAGCCAGCTTCTTCTCTATGGAGACCATCCGCATTCTGGCGCGTCGTCTGTCTACCTCAAGCTGGGTTTCGCCAGGCCCTCTTGTTCCAATACCTGCACCAAGACGATCGAGATGGTGCCACATTCCAGACAGACGGGGAAGCATATAACCTATCTGAGCCAGCTCAATTCTCAGTTTCGCCTGTGGAGTTCTAGCCTGAACCGCAAAAATGGCAAGAATCAGTTCTGTTCTGTCTATTACTTTGCACTTTGTGAGTTCTTCAAGCCTGTTAACCTGACCGGGACTGAGATTGTGATCGAACACAACTGTTGTCAGATCCATACTTTCAGCCATGGCGGCAATTTCTTCTGCCTTACCTTTGCCGATAAAATAGCCGCCGTCAGGGCGGTTTCTTCTCTGACCGATGCGATGCACAACAACTCCGCCGGCACTTTCCACCAGACGAATCATCTCTGCTTCCCGGGAAGTATCAATCTCAGATCCGTCAAGAGCAACGGAAACCAGCAGTGCCTGTTCAAGAACTTCATCTGTAATGGAACGAAACAGGGTTCTGGAATTGGACATCAGGAGGTTTTTTTCTTTCCCTGCACCTTTTTATGTATCAGTTTCTTCGCCTCTTCAAGAGCTATATCACGAACCAGAGAAAGCTCTCCGGCAAAAGCGATAACAGCTTCATTGAGAACCCGTTTTTCGGAGGGATTCATTTTTGTCATGGAAGACCTTGCCAGAACATCCCTTATTGCCGTAGCTATAATCAGCGGATCCCCAGAATTCACCCGTTCTTTGAGAACATCAATACGCCTGCGCCAGTCCTTGGGAAGTTCTTCTCCCTCTGTAGCCAGCATCTTCATTGCCGAATCGATATCCTTTTTGGACGAGACTTTACGGAGACCGGATTCACCAACCGAGTTGGCAGGCAGCAGAATTCCGGCTCTTCCACCAGAAAGTTTAATAACTACACATTCTACCATTACGCCTGAAATATCTTTCATGCATATATCGGTAATAACCCCTGCTCCGTGGTAGGGATGAACAACTCTGTCATTGATCAAATACTGCACTGTGTTTCATACCTCCAGGATGGAAATTGTGGCGAAATATAGCGATTTAGAGGGCTTTTGTCAATTGGCCTGCTGTCTGCCGATAAGTATGTGAATATCCGGGACGGGAACAGCTTCAAGTGGAAATTCCGAGCTGTCAGGAAGAGGCTGGAAGTACTGTCTAAGCACTACTTCAAGAGATCCAGCCTGAACATTGGCTGCCCTGAACAGAAACAGTGTTTCCTCAAGAAGCTCAGGAATGCCTATTTCTTCGCTGAATCTGTCTGCATCGCGTATATCGCTGACCTTTATAAGCCATTCGGTATTCTGTATGTTGCATGCCTTCCCATCAATTTTCGATGCAGCCCAGGTGGCAGCACCCATTCCTTCGAGGGAGAACTGAATTCCGTGATTTACCACATCAACAAACAGCGTTCCTGCCGGGGCAGTCGGTTCGTGAAGAAAACCACCGTTGATTCCGGCATAATTTAGATCAGTACCCAGAAGAATAGTAAGATCCACAGGCTTCACTGCAAATGAAGTATCTGCAATCTGATAGGCGGCCTGTCCCAGGGGGCAGTCTGCAAGGGGAATACAAGGGTCGGACCTCCTTGCCAGAATCAGGGAAGAGTCGCGGAGTGTTGTCCCGGTGAGAAGATACACCCATGAGTAATCTCTTACTGCCCCTGCCCGGAACTCGGTTTCAACCCCGGGTGTTCCCGAACAGTTTGAAATCCACATTCTCGCGGAATCGACTATGGGAATTTCGGTATCCGACTCTGCAGTCTCCTCAGTAGCAACAGAATCAACCCAGGGAGAAACGGTCTCTTCCTGCCCTCCATCAGTTTCTTCTTCCCCAGCAACAGGTTCATTATCAGTGATTGTATCCGGTGGAAGCCCGGATGACAGAAAAGCGGCAACTGCCAGAGCGATGACTGCCACAGAACCAATTATCCACCACAGCTTTCTGTGGTCAGACGAAGGTTTGTCTGTTTTCACGGGCTTTACAAAACCCGTCTGTTCACCGGCAGGTTCCACTTTAGTTTCAACAGTCCCTTCAGAAACAAGACCATCAAGAATACTCCGGACAGCCTTTAAACTGCTGGGCCGGTTCACCGGAGAGGGGGCAGACATGTCCTGAATGGCAATTCGAACTGATGGATCAAGCTCCTGCCACACGTGCAGCTGTCTC
>Ga0164318_10007912_pt1 | contig 10311 bp, 7 predicted proteins | sample GuaBasSedimGuay9_FD_113734 | JGI IMG/M metagenome (GOLD analysis project Ga0164318, IMG submission 113734) | Subseafloor sediment microbial communities from Guaymas Basin, Gulf of California, Mexico - Guay9, Core 4571-4, 0-3 cm | ecosystem: Environmental > Aquatic > Marine > Hydrothermal vents >...
AGAGTAAGACGCGTGATGGTCGAAAACGGTTGTAACACCGTTTTTAACACATTGCGCGATTGTCCACCGTGCCGACAAGCGGACATCGTCAATAGTTAACGCGTTATCGAGTTTCCACCACAGATTTTCCAGAACATCGAGAAAAGTTTCGCATGGCGGGACTGAAAGACCGGTGGCTAAAGCGGAATAAAAATGGTGATGCGCGTTAACAAATCCGGGAACAATGAGTCGACCGTCAACTGACATTTGTTCGATATTTTCATCCAGTTCATTTTGATGAACGATATTTTCAATAAATTTACCGTTAATAATGATGGCATGATTTTTGATTATATCCTTACCGGTATAAATTATTCCATTAGTAATTGCGAATTTATTTTTCATAATTTCCTCACGAATTTTTAACCACGAATAGAAACAAATGAATCCTCCTTCGGCGGACTTTCAGCACGGATTAATTTTTTCGTTTTGGTTTTGTTTATTTTCTTCAATATTTCAGTTGATTAATAATATTCGTTTTTTAAGATTTAAAAATAACTTTTAATATTAATTTTTTCTTTTTCATTCGTTTTTAATTAGTGAATTAGTGGCTATAGTAGTGATTGATATTTTTTCATTCTAAATCATTGCAATTAGTGTTTTATAATTCTTAGGTAATTTGCGCGGGGTGTTTATTGCTTCAAACAGCGGCACGATTTCAAATGAAATTTTGCTTTTTCCATCATTGGAAAAACGATTGGCAATTAAAATATTTGTTTCCTGCTTTGCCGTTCTTAAAGCTAAGCGGACAGCCGCTTTACCCACAAGAGTTCCGAGTTTAACATCTTGTTTTGATATATGCTTACTGTCGAACATTTTCCCCGGATTAATGATAAAGGCGAAAGATTCCAGGTCAAGTTTTTTAGTAATGATTTTTGATAATGCGGTAGAAATATTTTGATTAGCGGTATTAATTCTTTTCAATCCTGCATTTCTGATTTCCTGTGAAGTAAAAATAACTGCCGCATTATATTTTTTTATTTTCTTTGAGACCGCGGTGCAGAATTTCTCTTCATCAAAAACTGTTTCACAAGTTAAAGATAAAACTTTTTCTTTTTCAGATATCAATGATGATGCTCCGGCTGTCAGCCATCCATTATGATCGCCGTCAATTTCGATTATTCCTATGCGGCAATTATCGCGGGAATTTTTTCTGATTGAAAGCATATCGTTTCCGAGACCAGCACACCACTTCAAAGCGGAACCAAAGCCGTAACTAAAATCATTAAAAGGAATGCTGTTGTATGGACAAGCAGGAATAAAAACACATCTTGCGTCAATATTTTTTTCACGGAAGTGCAGACCGAACCGGCTTGCCGTCATCATAATTTTCTTTCCGCCGATAATGAAGATATCATTTGGAATAGAATTATCGATTAGGTTATCGATTTCATTTTCATTTTGCGGAGAAGTAAAATCAGTATATTTTTTTTTGATTTCAGATGATAAAGAATCTATAAGCGGTTGAGCAAATATTCCATCTGAACATTTGTTAATAATAACTGCCCTGCGGTTATTTTTTGATTTCTTCATACATATAATTTTATCAGAGGCTGGTTATCATGTCAACAACATTATGAGTACATAGTATATTGATTATAAAGCGGAATTCTGCTATAATGAGTGAAGTATTATCAGGAGCCTGTGAAATATACTCCACAGGCAGGGAAGCCGGTGAGAATCCGGCGCGGGACCGCCGCTGTAACTGTCCACGCAACTTCCATAAGCCACTGTCATAAAATGACGGGAAGGCGGGAGAAGCAAAAGTCAGAAGCCAGAAGACCGGCCTGATAATTAATATGATTTAAAAAATCCGTCATTTCTTCGGCATCAAGAGCGACGGCGAATAGTGAAAGCTACGCGCAATCTCCTCATTTGCACCCGATCCGAAGAAGCAACCGGATTGGGATTTTTTATTTCCCAAAACATTTAAAAGCAGCCGCTAAGGCACAAAGAAAAATTAAGATTCATTGAATAATAATTTGAAATTATTATATTTGTATTCTTGGTGTCTTAGAGTCTTAGTGGCAATAAAAACCTATGAAAAAGAATAATTTTATATTTTCAATCATCTTTTTTTGTGGATTGCAATCGACAATTTATGCCGATACATTCTCGAACAACTGGGCAATGGAAATCATTAAATATGAGCCCGGGAACAATGTTTTCGGAGCATACACTAACGCCAATACAGCTTTAGGTCCCGCATCGAGATTTACATATGCTGATAAAGAGATGACAAATGCGGCAAGCGTAACAATTATTAATCCGCCATGGCAATCGGATCAAATAGTATCTATTGGTATTGGAGGAAAGTTAATTGTAAAGATGGGAACGGAGGTAAGAAATTATAATGATCCTGAGCATCCTTATGGAGTTGATTTGCTTATTTTCGGCAATACACTTTTCGCATATATTGATGACGAAGGACTTCCTCAGACAAATCCTTGGTATGCGACATCAGAAGAGCCGGCAGAGATTTGGGTAAGTGCGGATTTAACCAACTGGTTTATGGCGACAAATTGTTTTGCTGATTCACTAATGCCGACCCAATCAGTTGATTTGAACGGTCATACATCAAATTATCTTTTTCCGCCGAACCCGGCTTTACTGACAAATGACTGGACCAGTCTATCGGGAACGTGGTCATACTCAAACACAGTTGCGGCTTATGAAGGTTCAGCAGGTGGTGCACCTGTTGATTTATCACAATTAAAGACATCATCGGGCCAATCAACGAATTTATCGTTTATAAATTATGTAAAGATAGAAAATCCACGAACTGAAGACGCGGCTGAAATTGACGCGATTGCCTCAGTACCGATATTACCTGAGCCATACTATTTATTATTTATAATTAAATATTTATTATTTATCAGCCGGAAATCATTAATCCAATATTACCCGCTTCGAGTCGAAGCGGGCTACACAATAATCCAACAATGAAAGGTTATATTCAAGTTTATACCGGAAACGGTAAAGGGAAAACCACCGCGGCGCTCGGGCTCGCTTTACGTGCATCGGGAGCGGGATTGAAGGTATATTTTGCTCAATTCATAAAAGGAATGGATTATAGTGAGCTTTATTCTGTCAAGAGATTATCGGATAATATCACATTAAAGCAATATGGTCGAGAATGCTTTATCTATAAGGAACCTGATGAAGAAGATTTCAAAGTTGCGCGTAATGGATTTAGCGAAGTGACTAAGATAATTGCGGAAGGCAAGTATGACATTGTAGTTCTTGATGAAATAAACATTGCTATTTACTACAAATTAATATCTGTGGAAGAAGTTTTAGAATTACTTGACAATAAACCTGAAAATGTAGAATTAGTTTTAACGGGCAGAAACGTAGATAAAAAGATTATTGAACGTGCGGATTTAGTAACCGAAATGAAAGAAATAAAGCATTATTATCAGAAAGGAATTCACGCGCGAAAAGGGATTGAATCGTAATTGCGCAATATTAAATTTAGTATAATATAATATGGGAGTTATGGGAGTTATGGGAGTTATGTTTTCACCAATCCATTAATCCACCAATCCATTAATCCATTAATCCACCAATCCACCAATCCATTAATCCACCAATCCATTAATCCACCAATCCACTACTCTATTTCCATTGCAACACGAAACATCACAGAAGAGGGGCGGGGCGTTAATCATCGTATTACTGCTGCTTACAATTTTCAGTTTGCTGGCAGTTTACATGACAATCAACACTTCCGCGTCACTGGATTCGGCACGGTTGGCATTATGCAACAGTGCAGTTAATTCTGTGCTTAAATCCGGCAGACAGCATGCGGCTGCCCTTTTACGTGATGATTTATTTGTGAATGGTTACGATTCATTTTCAGACGAGTGGTATGTTAAGAGTACATCATCGAACAAGTTTTCGAAATGGTTTTATTTGCCTGGACCAATAAGAGGTACGCGTTGTCGATACCGGTTTTACATTGAGGATATCAAGCCGTCAAAAGAACATCCTGATGATTATCAGCCGTTATTGCCGGTTGCGTGGTCTGATGGTAAATGGGTACCGACCGATGATATTAACGCGGTTAGCAAAAGTGATTTAAAGGGATTGATAAAACGGTTTGATAATTCATCTACAAACGAGCTTAAATTAAATCGTGTAACGGCTGAATTAGCTGATGACCGTGATAGCAATAATTATCTTTCTGACATTAATGTTCCCGACACTGAAGCGATAACATTTGATATTATAGCCGACAAAACGGATACGCGTTGGATTCATTTTGATGACACAATGCGGCTTGGCCGGTATTACGAGCAGCGAGCTTCGCACAATTTTTTTTTAATTAAAGACGCGGAACTTTTTTATAACAATGATACCGGAAAAACAAATGCAGCGGTGAAACTTGATAATAAGCCAATGTCGCATTTGCCCGGTTGGAGCGAATATTCAAAAATGCGTAATGAAGCCGGATTACCGATGTGGTATCCCGGAATGTGGAACAATTTAGTAGCGATAACCGGTGCGGGAAGAAATTTAAAGAAGCAGAATGTAATAAGCAATACAATTGACACATTATTTTTTGAAGATGATAATTACAACCGTTTTATGCCCACCGGAATTTTCAGACAAACGGTAACATTTGTCGGCTGGTTCTCATCGCTAAACGAATTACAGGCATTTAAAACGCGAGCCGCGCGGGATAGAGGATCGATATTCACGTTAACGAATTCCGCTCCGGACGGGCTATTAATTACGAATGTAAATCCGGAAACCGATTATCGGATGACGCTTTACACCGGCAATCCTCTTCCGGAGAAATTAAATGCGTCGGCGAGTTTTTTTGGAATGGACTCCCTTCAGGAAATAGAATTTTCAAAAGACGGTGTCGCGGTATTTAACAAAGGTAGACCGGCGACGTCCCACGCGTACCGAAGGGGAAATTATCTTGAGTTAATTATTCGTTCGCCGGAAGAGGGTATATCTAAGGATCGGCCTTTTTTTATTGACAGCGCGATACTTGAGCAGCCGGAATTCATCACATTTCACAACAATTCCAAAGATGCGATAAATCTTCGTTCATGGCGATTAGGCTACAAATGCGGAGGTTTAATTTTTTATTCATCACCTTTTGGAACATCATCATATTATTCAGTTAAATCTGCGGAGCGGGTTGAGAATCCGTCACCTGTAATTCCGCCGAATTCATCATTAATTCTAACCGATGATTTGCCTATATTCGATCGTTTTTCCGGAGCAAACAAAAATGGTATCTGGGGAGATAACGCGGGAGAAAACGTTCCGGCAATACAAGTATCATCCTGGGCGCCCGAATTTAAGATAGAATCCATAAAATCCATAAAAACTTATTCACAGAAAAGTACCGCAAATAAAAAACATCCGTGGGAAACCGATTGGGAAATTAAAATAGATGGCGTTAACTGGTCAGACAAAATCTCAAATCTAAAAAATGAAGTCGTCCTCTTCGATGCAGATGGAAAAAATGAAAAGTTCTCTCCTGTGCCGGGAGTGATTGTAGGTCAAAATGAACATTCGCTGATTATTCGATTTGCCGGTTCGGGCAAGCGATTTAAGATTAATAAGGATTCGATATTAAGATTTGCGGGATTATCCGATATAATAAGCGAATATTATCTTTTAAATTCCGAGGGGAAAATTGCGGCGCTACTCCACAAGCCCCAGAAGGTAAAGCGTAAAGACAAAGCTATTATGTTTAAAAGACTTTTCTCCGGTAAATTAGAGAGTGAGGAAATAAATTGGAGAACAGTTGCGCGTCAAATAGGAATTCAGAAATCCGACTATCGCCTTATCAATAACAATACATACGAATCCCCTATTAAGAAATCCGAGATTTTAGACGCACTTAGAATAACCATTTCAAATGACTGGTATTTGTGCAACTCACGATTTTTAAAGTTCAGTGATGCGCAAAGTCAACCGATAAATAACATTCGAATAATAAAAGACAAGGTAAAAATAAAGAGGATTGAGGGCAGTAAGATTATTTTTGACGGTGGCTCACCCGGATTTCCAATTGGCTTGCCTGGCATTTTCGCGAGCAAACTTTTTATTAAAAATATGGTTCCCCTATCAATCCAATCGTTTAGCGATTCATCATGTGAGTTATTACTTCCCAACAATTTTGCAGCGATGCAAACCGTAAATAAAGCCGCGGTAATTTCTCCTGACGGGGCATCAGGCGGTATTCATATATTTGGAGTGCCGGGTGATATAATTTATCAATGGACCAATTTGCCAAAGATAAGTTCCGCGGTAAAGTTAACATTAGCCGGTTATGGTATTCGGGCGCCTTTTTTTCCAAAGACAACATTTGAGCGAAACGTGTTAACGAACAGGACATTAGAGCTTTCGATTTCGATTTGGGATAAGGATAAGATAAAATACGTTTCGCTTATCAGCAAGAGATCTTTTGATTCATCCGGCAGAATTTTTCTTGGAAAAGTTCCCGGAAAATTTTTGAAGTCAGGACAGTTAAGAGTTAAAATTACAACTCATAATATATTAACACCCGGTAAGTCTTCATTATGGTTACGCGGGATTTATATTCATCCATTTACGGAAGAGAAATATATAAATATAAATACTGTTCCTAATAATAAATTAATTTATGTTTGCGGTAATAAAACCAATCTCGCCGTAATTCTGGCAAAAAAGCTTCGCGCAAAAAAGTATTTTAGAACTGCCGGAGAAATGTATCGCTTAATTAAGAAGAATAAGTTATCAATAAGCGGAGCGGAAAAATTCATTATCCGGTCGGAGATTTTCAGAGCAGAGATTGAGGCGGAAATAATTAACGAAGAGACAGGAAAAATAATTTCTCGAAAGGCCGGGGAGAAAACAATTAACCGCTCGTTATTTCCATAATTTGGACACAAACCATTAATTCTATTTTACAAAAGAAAGTCTATTTGTTATAATAGTGTGTGACTGAAAGCATTTTTATTTCCAAGACAGGCGACATACAAAAGCGAGATTTTTTGGACAGACACAATAATATTTTATTATTAAAAGGGATTATGCCTGAGAGCTTAAAGATTGCCATAGATAAAAATACAAATATTGCTAATGTAAAATTAGCAGGCCGTCTTGACGTGTATAATGTTTCACGAATTCTCGCACAATTCAACGCGCAAACAAACGGTCAACACTTCAAGAAATTATTATTAGAGCTGTCAGAAGTGAGCTATTTTGACAGTGCCGGAGCGGCATTAGTCATAGAAATAGAGAGGTTTTGCAAAGAACAGAAATGTTTTTTTTCGATTACAGGGATGACAAAAGACATCAAGAATTTTTTATCATTAATTGATATCAATTCACTTGCCAACCCTGTTAAGTTTATAACTCCGCCTCGGGAAGGGATAATCATCCGCACGGGAAAGGCCACGCTAAAATTAGCAGATGACATCAAGAATATAATTATTTTCATTGGACAGGTTACTATAGCGTTACTATACGCTGTCGCACATCCGAAATGCGTAAGATGGGGTGATATTCTTGTTATATTTGAAAGAGCCGGAGTCAACGCGGTACCGATTTTAATAACCATTCAATTTTTAATTGGAGTAATACTTGCATTACTCGGAGCGGGACAATTAAAGCAGTTTGGAGCCGAGATATATATAGCCAATTTAGTGGCAATAGCAATGGTTCAGGAACTCGGTCCAATGATTACGGCAGTTCTTGTAGCGGGCCGTTCCGGTGCTGCATTTGCGGCGGAAATAGGTACTATGAAAGTATCTGAGGAGATAGACGCATTGGAGAGTATGGGAATAAACCCGCAGCATTTTCTTGTGATACCGAGGATCATAGCCGTAACACTTGCGATGCCGTGTTTATTATTAATAGCGAATGTAGCTGGAATAGTTGGCGGAATAGTAACAGTAATGCTTTTTCTCAACATCCCGCTTTCAATGTACATAACCCAAACGTTAAACTCAATAGACATGTATATAATTTTCCAGGGATTTCTCAAATCAATTATTTTTGCCATACTCATTTCCGGAGTGGGGTGCATGCGTGGATTTGAAGTAAAGGGCGGAGCCGGCAATGTAGGTTTATCAACGACATCAGCAGTAGTGAGCGGTATTTTTCTAATAGTGGTATTCAATGGAGTTTTTACAGTAATATTCAATTCGTGATATTGTGAACAAGCCATCAGACAAATTTTCTAATTCGATTATTCAGGTGTGTAATCTTACAACCGGATATGGTGATTTAATTATTCATAAGAATATAAGTTTCAATATTGAAAAAGGGGAAATTGTAGCTATATGCGGTGGAAGCGGATGCGGAAAGAGCACATTGCTGAGGCACATGATCGGGCTTGAAACTCCTAAATCGGGAGATATTCTCATTGATAATGAAAGCATAGTAAACGCGAATCAGAAAGAGAAGTTGAAGATTCTGACTAAGACAGGCGTTTTATTCCAGTCCGGCGCTTTATTCGGTTCATTAACTTTAGCTGAAAACATAAAGCTTCCTATTAAAGAGTACACGAATTTACCTTCTGAGACAATAGAAATACTTGTACAATTAAAACTTGAGATGGTGAATTTATCAGGATTTGAGAATTATTTACCTTCCGAAATAAGCGGCGGAATGAAAAAAAGAGCCGGTTTGGCAAGAGCAATAGCGCTCGACCCGATGATATTATTTTTTGATGAGCCGTCTGCGGGGCTTGATCCGGTATCATCGGCTGATCTTGACAATTTAATTTTACAAATAAATAAAAGTCTTGGCGCTACAATAGTAATCGTAACGCACGAATTAGCGAGTATTTTTGAGGTAGCGGAGAGAGTAATAATGTTAGACAAGGAAACAAAGAGCATAATATCCGACGGTACGCCTGAGGATCTCAAGAGGGACAAAACGAACCGGCAGACTTATGATTTTTTCAACAGGATTCCGAGTATTATTGAACGATCGAACGATTGATAAGATTAAAAATCATCAAATCGTTAAATCATTAAATCACTAATTAATAAATCATGGCAACAAAATCAAACAATTTTAGAGTGGGATTATTTGTAGTGGTAAGTGCGGCAATATTGATTTTCGCTCTTTTCTTCTGGGGAGTTGAAAGATACGCGGGTGATACAGATGTTTACGTAACATATTTCAATCAGGACGTAAGCGGGCTAAGCAAAGATACTCCTGTAAAATATCGAGGAGTCGATGTTGGTAGAATTACTGATGTCAGGCTCGCTCCCGATGGAGAATTAATTGAAGTACTCATGTCTCTACGCAGTAATTTTAAAGTAACGACCCAACAAGTTACACGAATAGTAAGCGCGGGAATTACGGGCATGAAATATCTTGGTATTGGGATATCTAAAACGCCGACCAATGATATACAGCTCAGTTTTTTCCCGGAATATCCTGTAATTAATTCACGGCCATCTCCCGGAATAACGGATCTCATTGTAGAATTTCAGAAGAAGATGAAAGAAATTAATCTCGAAGCAATTTCATCAGGGTTAACTCAGGCGCTCCATCAGATAAACGTAGCCACATCCGAAAAGAACTGGGGACCGATAATTTCAAATATTAATGTAATAGCTTCTGTTTCAAGGAACGTCAGCGATATTATTTCCTCATATATTGAAAGAGGCGCATTAACAAATTTAATAAGCGACTCGGTATTTGTCTCTGCCAGGATACGTGAGATATCAAAAAACATTTCAGCTGAACAGGTTGGATTGCTTCTCACGCAATTAACCGAAATAAGTCAGAGTTTAAATCGATCAGCATATATAACCGAGAACAATCTTGAGCCAATGCTTCAGAATTTAAGCAGGACGATAAAGAATTTACGTTCATTTTCCGAATCATTAAAGGACAGGCCCTCCCAAACATTATTTTCAAAACCTCCTAAGGAGTAAAAAATGAAATTTAAGAATATTTTAAAAAAGATATTGTTATTTGCCGTACTTACGTTTCTTACAGGATGCGGTTCATTAATAAAGCAACCAGCGCCGATAATCACATATTACCAGCTTGACTATTCGCCTGAAATTTCGAATACTGTTCCGATCAACAAAACAATTTTAATAAAGCAATTTTTTATTAACGGGACTTATGACCGCGACGCGATAATGTACAGTGATGAGAAATACAAATGTAATTATTATCCATATAAGCAATGGATTTCGACTCCTCAGGATATGATAACAGAATCTTTCCGACGTGATTTTATGAAGAGCGGAGCATTTAAGGGAGTTATCACTCCAGGTCAATTACTTAAGCCGG
>Ga0164318_10007913_pt1 | contig 10311 bp, 9 predicted proteins | sample GuaBasSedimGuay9_FD_113734 | JGI IMG/M metagenome (GOLD analysis project Ga0164318, IMG submission 113734) | Subseafloor sediment microbial communities from Guaymas Basin, Gulf of California, Mexico - Guay9, Core 4571-4, 0-3 cm | ecosystem: Environmental > Aquatic > Marine > Hydrothermal vents >...
CATTATGGCTATAAAACTTGCATGGATTATCTTATAAAGATTTACGGAAAAAATTGCTAAAAATAATATTAAACTGGTATCGCCAACTAAAATTGAATAAGCAACGGAATAAGATGGAGCACCTACTGTAACATCGGGAAGCCACATATGAAATGGAACTAGTCCTATTTCCATTGATATTCCTGTTATTAGAAAAGCTGTAGCAACAGGTAATATATATTCTACATTTGTCTCTGTAAAGAAAAGAAATATTCCCATAACTATGAATGAAGAAGAAATCAATATTGTTAGAATATACTTTATTAACGCTTCAATGCTTGTTTCTTTTTCATAAAAATATAATCCGATTGATGAAATAGTCATTGTTTCTAATCCTATTAACGGTAATATGCTATGTATTAGAGATTTCTTTATCAGTAAAGAGTTTGTGAATGGAATACTTGTGTATATCAACATTAATGAACCTGAAAGAAGCGTAAGTGCTGAAATTACCTTTGTATGTGATCCGTTAGACACTATAATTTCATATATGAATAGGAATCCGAAAATGAGTAGTATCCACAACGTGGCTCTAAGAGAGGGAGATATTTCGAAAAGTATATCGTTTTGTAATATTTTGTTTTCTCCACTGAATGCAAATATATTTAGAATCGCTAAAGATATGAATAGTATCCCTACATATAAGATCATTATTTCTTTATTTTTTTCTTTGATCTCTTTAATTAATAATGGTAGTCCGAAAAACGCTGGTAGAATTATTTCTAATAATACAATCCATTCATTCATGGTATCCACCTCCATATAACTGATGAGATCAATAAGATTAGCAATCCGAGAATATACATAGAAATATATGTGAATATTCTACCGCTATGTGTTTTTCTTAATGTTTTACTTAGCCAAAATCCGAGTGTTGATATGTTTTCGATTAGCCTATTGATCAATAAATCTAAGCTATATGCAACTTGAGTGAATGACCATTTTAAAGCTGGTAATGCGTAATGTTCATAGAAATAATCAATGAAAAATGCATTGAATAAAATATTCCAAAGAGACGATAAGAATCTATTAGAGAAAATGTTTTGCCAAGGTCTTTTAACGTATAAAAGGTACACTATTAATAGAGCAATACAAAGTATTGATGTACTTACCGTTAAGCTGTAATAACTAGGTATTTCTATAAATGTTATTTCATTAAATAATGTTTGAAAAATGAAAGGAGATATGATAGTAAGAAGCGATAGAAATATTAGAGGAAGTGTCATTACTTTTGGAGGATTCTTGATCTTAAAACTTTTTTCTGGCTTTGAGAAAAAGATAATGTACGTAACTCTTAGTATATAAATTACAGACAATAATGATGTTAGAATAAAAATGATACTTAGTATCGGGACTTTTTCAAATGTTTTAATTATATTTTCCATTATGAGGTCTTTACTCCAAAAACCATTAAAGGGGGGAAAACCAGCTAAGGCGAGGGCTCCGAATAAAAATGAGATTGTTACGCTTGGCATCTTCTTTGCAAGTCCACCCATATATCTTATATCTCTGCTTACCTCCAGTCCTAGTATAGGTTCAATACTATGGATAACGCATCCTGCAGCCAGAAAGAGCAATGCCTTAAAAATAGCATGGTTTGCTAAATGTGTAACACATGAATCAATAGCCAAAGATGGAGTAATAAAGGCAACCAGTCCTAATGTCGTAAACATGTATCCTAACTGGCTTATTGTTGAATAAGCAAGCACGCCTTTTACATCATATTGTGTAAGAGCTATAGAAGCCGCTAAGAATGAAGTAAAAATTCCTATGAATAACACCGTGTTTGAAAACATGGATATAAGAGATGGTTGTAATCCTGCATATATGAAGAGTAAGATTTCTAATCTTGCAACTAGATACACTCCTGCTTTTACCATTGTTGCTGCATGTATCAGTGCTGAAACCGTTGTTGGTCCCTCCATAGCATCTGGAAGCCATACATGTAACGGAAATTGAGCCGACTTACCAACACTACCAGCAAAGAGTAGTAATAGAATCATGTTTAGTGATGAAGTAGGGATGCCTGTTATTCTCTGACTTAATTCCACTAATGATAAAGTACCTGTATTTAAGTAAAGTAGAATGATTCCGGCTAACATTAATGTGTCGCCTATACGTGTAGTTATAAATGCCTTTATACCTGCACGTGATGCCTTAGGTCTCATGTACCAAAATCCTATTAAGGAAAATGAACAAAAACCAACTATTTCCCAAAACATGTATAGTAAGAAAAAGTTTCCTGAAATCACCAGGCCGATCATTCCAAAAATAAAAAGTAATATCAACGCATAATATCTTACATAGTCCTTAGACTCATGCATATACCCAATAGAATAAATTATTATTATTAGCCCAATCAAAGACACTATAAAAAGCATAACAAGTGTTAACCAATCTATAAAAAACTCTAGATTTGCAAAGGGTAACTGGAAGAAGAAATTACTAAATTCTCTTATAACGATATAATGTTTAATCGATTTTTGGAACGTAACCAAATATATAGTTAAACCGAATGTTAATAATCCAGTAATAACAGAAAAAATTTCACAGATTTTCCTTTTGAAATATTTACCAAGTATTAATATTAGAGAGCTAGCTATAAATGGTAGAAAAAGTATACTTTCAAGTAAAATTTTTATATCCATCCTCAACCCCTCAGTTTATTCATTTTTTCAAGATCCTCAATATGAAAAACTCTGAAAATATACAATCCTATGGCTAAAAATATACCAATAAGTATAGAATCAATAAGTGAAATGATGATGAATAGGGAATAAGATATGCCAAAAATAATAGAAGTTGCTAATGATGCCGAAGATATAAATTCTAACGCTATAAATATTCTTATAAAAGATACTCTCCTTAGCAAGCCATAAATTCCTATTAAAAATAAGCTTAACCATGAACTTATAATTAATAACTGAAATATCATTTTTTCAACCTCGCTAATATGTTTGAAATTACAAGAAAACCTGTAACAAATATAATAGAGATAGTTATAAAAAATACAAAGGAGAACCAATTTTCTGGTAAAGGAGTTTTTATCCTTTTAAATCCAATAAATAAAGGAAAGAGAACCATTAGAAGAACTATAGTTAGGGAGGCTGCCACAGGACACTCTTTTTTATCGTTTGTTTTTCTTACAGCTTCAAAGGACGTAAATATTAAAGCTGCCAATATACTAGATGCAAATGATATTTGTACTATTGCTGCTATATAATTTTCAGTTATAAGATAGATTAACGAAAATATAAACAGTGTAAGACTACCTGTGAAAATAGCTCTTTTCTCATTATCAACTTCGAATGTATATAGACCTAAAAGTACAATAGATATGAGAATAGATGAAGCTGCTATTAGTTCTATCATTATAACACACCTCTGTAGAGGAATGTTAATGATAAAACAAGTAAAATCAGAGGGGTAGTGAACCATAATAATTTCTGTGCACTGAAAAGCTTTATTCTAGATAATCCTGTGTCGAATAAACTGACCAGAATAAGGATTAGAAATCCACCTAATATCAACATGACAATTTCTAGTATGCCATTTACCGGTATTATATGTCCAAAGAATAAAACAAAAGTTAGGATTACTATAATCGTTTCATGAATTTCATGTATCAAGTGGATGAAAGCAAGTCTCCTTCCTGTAAATTCTGTAGAATATCCTGCGACGATCTCAGTCTCTGCCTCAGGTATAGTAAATGGATTTTTTTCTAATTCCGCTTGCAAACTTAATAAGGTTATAACAAAAGCTATTAACCAGAAAAATATCATAATTGGATGATTTAATAATGAAGGAATTATAGAATGATATATTTCTTTAATCGAGAGTTTACCTGTAATAACAGCAGGAACAAGATAAGATAAAAAAATAGGAATTTCGTAAGAAAAGGATTGATGTAACAATCGTGAAGATCCTATATATGGATAAACACTATTTGTTGCAATACCAGCTAAAGCCATAATCGATGAGGAAAATGCTAATAGTACTAAGACCAAAATAAGATCACCTTCGAAAGATAAATTTAATGAGTACGAAAATAGATTTATTCCATTAAACCACGGTATAAATAGCATGGGAAAGATCGAAAAAATCAGGGAAAATGCAATTGCATAATTTACTAATTCATTATCTCCTCCGTCTATATCTATTTCTTCCTTATGAAGTAGTTTCAAGAAGTCTAAAAATGGCTGAAATATTCCAAAGGGACCATTATAGCTTGGCCCCATTCTGTTTTCCATTCTAGCCTCGATTTTTCTCTCAATCCATTCAATAATTAGAGCGAGAAATATAGTGAAAACAGTTCCCGGGAACAGTGTTGAATATATTAATAGTTCAAATATTTTTTCAAGCCCATACATGTTGAATCACTTAATGATGAGTTTTTGCAGTACTAGAAAAAGTATTATAGAAAGAACCATAAGAGATAAGCTCGTAAAAATAAAGTTTTGTGAAGATAGTAATGTGAAAGAAGTAACTATAGGAACAAATTCTAAAACAATAAATAATATAAAATATTCGACTTTTCCTCTAAATATAATAAATTTTAATGCTTCTCCTTTTTCACCACAATAATAAGGTTTTGTTTTTCTCTTAGATTTAGAAGATATAGAACTGGAAGCAATATAAAGAAGTAAAACACTAAAAACGACTCCTATGAAGCAGATCATTATATCAATCATCGAAGTCACCTACACTTTACATAGTTAAAATACCTAAATATTAACATATTGTGTTTTTTGTATGTCATTATTCAGGAATATTAAAGCTATTATACGTGTTTTTTATATGATATTTGAAATTTGATGAAGATTGAGGAACATATAAAGGAACTTGTTAGGAGTAAGAAGACATTATTTGTATGTATGGGTAATTTACTGAGAGGAGATGATGGAATTGGATCATATATTTGTCATAAGATATTGGAGATAAAACAGTGTGACAATATTTTAATAGTAGGGTCATATTTAGAGAATGCTTTGGGAAAGATAATTGAAAAAAGACCTAAAAATATAATTTTTATAGATGCAGTTCATACAGATAGCGAAGAAGGTACTATTATTTTTAAGAAAATAAATAATGATGATTTTGCAAAAAATTATCCTTTGACCACGCACTCTATTCCGTTTCCTCTATTATTAAAGTTTATAAAAAATGAATTACGAGATGTTGAGTTTTACTTACTTGGGATATGTGCATCTCATACTTCGATAGGTAACTCTATTTGTAGTAAAGTTAAAGAAAGTGGCGAGGCCCTCTTCAGGTTTCTTTCTAAGGAGATAGTTTGTTAATCTCTTCTTTAATTTCTAATAATATTTTTCTTTCTGTTTCAGGATCTAGTTTCCAATTCAGTTGCTGTTTATAAGTGACATGAGGTTTGTATTCCCTGATATATTCTTTCCAGTTTTTCTCGCTAATAAATACAACATTATCTGGATCAATTTCTCCAAATCCTAGTTTCCAAAGATAGTATAAGTAACCTATATTTAAAGGATTAAACCCCATCAGTAAAGATGTTATTGAGTCACCTACAAGAGGATTTTCACTTAATAATATAAAATTGGATGATATAGGTAATCCATTTATAGGACCATTACCTTCCATTCCGACAAGTCCATCTATAATTGTTAATGATGGCCACATAAAAATAGCTAAGTATGCTATGTTTACATTAATTCCTCTGAATCCTTGATGCATGAGTACTTTATATCCTTTTTGAACAGCTCCCATTACAACATTTTTTATTGATAAAGTAACAATTACTGTATCGTGGGTTTTTGGTCTCACGGGTGAAATTATAAAATCGCTTTCGAGAATAGTTTTTGCAACTCTTACCTTTATTTTCTTAATAATTTTTTCGTTCCAAACTGTGAAAATTTCGAAATCATCTTTATTTAAATCTATGAATTCTAAGTTATATTGTTCTTTAAGTTGATAATATCCATAATTTTTTAGACCTTCTTTCAAATCGCTAAAAGCTGGGCCTTCAGCTATTATTATATCTTTTCTTCGAATTTTTGAAATATATTCTAGTATTGCTTTAACTGTGTTCAAGGGAGTAGCTGAAATTTGGTTATAAGTTGATACAAAGTTTGGTTTGATTACTAAATTAGAACTATTTCTAATTCTTTCTCTTGTTTTATTATCTATGTTTCTGAGTATATTAAGGGTGTCTTTGTAGTGATCATAATTATCTTTAAGAAGTATTTTAGGAACCATGGTTTACACCCTGGAATGTTTCTGAAATTCGATAGTATACAACATTATTTTATTTTATTGTGTTGTATTATATATAACGAGATGTGAATATGGTAAATGAAGATAAGGAAAAAATCGATCTAGAAGATGTTCCAGGACTTGGTAGAATAACCGCACTTAAGCTTAGGAGTGCCGGTATTAACAGTGTAAAACAACTAGCACTATATACAGCTGAGGAAATTGAGGAATTAGCTAAAATAGATCCAGGTAGAGCATCTAAAATACTAAAAAATGCAAGGGCATTAATTAAAAGTGGTACCAGGATATATACAATGGAAGAATTTGAAAAAGAACAATATAATAAAGCTCTATTGTCCACTGGAGTTAAGTCAATTGATGAACTCCTTAATGGAGGTCTTGAACCCGCTAGTATCTATGAATTTGCGGGTGAATTTGGTAGTGGAAAAACACAGCTTTGTCATCAATTGGCGGTTATGGTTCAATTATCTAAAAATAAAGGAGGTGTTGGAGGTAAAGTATTTTATATTGATACTGAGGGTACATTTAGTCCTGAGAGGATTCGTAAAATTGCTACAAGGTTTGGCTTAGATCTATCTCTTGCTGTTAAAAACATTTATTATGCTAGACCAATAAACGTTGAATATTTGGAGGATTTAGTTAAAGGTGAACTTATAAGGTATATTGAAGAAGTAGATGTTAAACTTATAATTATTGATTCAATAATAGCATTATATAGGGCAGAATTTAAAGGTAGAGAGTTTCTAGCTAGAAGACAACAAAGAATAAATTATATCCTAGATTGGCTTAAAAGAATAGGAAAGAGTTATTACATATATGTTGTTATAACTAATCAGATAATTACAGCACCTACAGGTTTTGCGACAATAAAGATACCAGCTGGAGGAAATATTATAGCACATGCTTCAACACATAGATTTCTTCTTAAAAAGGCAGACAAGGTATGGAAAATAGAAAGCTTGGATTCTCCTAAAATTCCGAAAGGAAAAACGGCCTTGTTCAGAATAAGTGATGATGGTTTATTAAGTGTATAAAACTTATAAAGTTTATATTATTTTGACTTAATCATGTTTTGGAATCGAAATCTTGGTTTTTGTAAAGTAATTGCTTAAGGTTTTTTATTAAAAAGAGGATTTAAACTACTTGAGATTTCAAAAACGCCATAAGATTTATATATGATTTTTTGTTAAAAGAGTTTTTTAAAACTCTTTTATAGATATATTACTTTCACCTTACTATAAATCTAGCTTAAATTAGTCTTTATCAAATAATACTAATACAGGTGTATTGTTATGACTCTTCAGGATAAGAGGATTCTATCGCTCCGTGGACGAGCTTTAGATGTATGGAATTCAGAAGATGAGTATAAACAAATGAAGGATTGGGAAGTACAGGAGAATGCTAATACCAATTTAAGTTATAGTAACTTTATGAATTTTCTTTATGATAAACTGCTAAAAAGAAAGGATGTACTTAGTGTTTATTTACCTCCTAATTCTGTTGAGATGTATTTTAATGGGGATTTACATATTCATAAGCTTCCGCATTCTCTTTGGATTCCATACTGTGCTGGTTGGAGCTTAGAGAGAATATTAAAGAATGGTCTCAAAACTCCGAACATAATCTCCAGTCCGGCAAAACATTTTGACACAGCTGTTGCTCATGTAGCAAACTTTTTCTTTATGGGAGCTCAAGAATGGACTGGTGCGCAAGCAGTTAGTGCTTTTGACCTATATGTTGCTCCATTTATAAAACATGATAATCTAGATTATAGACGAGTAAAACAGATTTTACAAGGTATGCTTTTTGAGCTTAATTATCCAGCTAGGGCTGGATATCAAAGTCCGTTTACAAACATAACAGTTGTTATGGATACAAGCAAAGATATTCTTGAGGGATATGCTTATGTTGCTGGAAGAGTGGAAGGGCATTTAGGAGATTATGTTGATGAAGCATTAATGGTTAATAAGGCATTATTTGAGCTATATCTTGAAGGTGATTCCATCGGACAACCGTTTACTTTTCCTATACCAACTTTGATGCTAACGAAAAATTTTGATTGGAATGGAAGAAGATGGAATGGTTTGACAGATTTAATATTTGAAGCATTGGCGAGGAAAGGAACAGCATATCTTCTCAATGGATATGCAAGTAATGTTGAAGCTTTATATGCTATGTGTTGCCGTTTAACAATAGATACATCTAAGCTTTCTAAACAGACTTTTTCATTAAAGATTAGTCCAGAAATGATTAAAAATGATGGTAATAGAGATGAGGAAATTGAGGAATATCTAAGGTCTAATAGACATGCATATGGCATATGGGCTCTACCGGATGCTACTGGCAGTATAGGTGTGGTCACATTAAATATGCCAAGATTAGCTATTTTGAGTAAAGGAGAGTGGGACATATTTGAAGAATTATTGTATTCTAGGATGAGTCACGCAAGAGACGTGCTTCTTGCATGGAGAAATAGATATGAAGAAAATCTAAAGGCCGGGTTTATGCCTTTAACAAAAATTTATCTTGGTCATCTAAGGAATCATTTTAATACATTTGGGATAATTGGTTTGCCTGAGGCTGCTGCAAACTTTATGAGAAATCCGCTTGTATGGACTGAAGGTTCAGACAGAGATATGAATGAAGCAGTATCTATAATGAAAAAAATGGTTTCGTTAGTTAGGAAAAAAGCTGAGGAATGGGAACAGATAGACAAATATCTATATAATGTGGAAGAAATACCAGGTGAATCGACTGGTTATAGATTAGCACGAATTGATTCTAGAAGATTTAAAGAGGAATATAGAAAAGGAGAGATTATTATACCAAGTGATGGAACAGCACCATTTTACAGTAATAGTATAATACCTTACTATGCTGATGTTCCTATATTTAAGAGAGCAACATGGGAAGGTGAAGTTCAACAAGAGTTTACTGGAGGTGTAATGATGCATATATTTCTATACGAATCCCCTGATCCTAAAGCATTAAAGCATCTTATTTATAAAATTGTTACAAATACAAAAATTGTTTATTTCAGCATAACGCCAACAATCGCAGTTTGTAGAAGTTGTGGATGGCGTGCTGTAGGAATATTTGATAAATGTCCAAGATGTGGTGGTAAAGTAGATTTATGGAGTAGAATAGTTGGTTATTATAGACCAATAAAGAATTGGAATATTGGTAAAAAAGCTGAATTTAAACTAAGAACGCAGTACGGATCAAAAGGTACTCTAAGAGCTAAATAATCAAAATAGTTTAAGTATTGTATTTTTCTTAGCATATTTCTATATTTATAAGTGATAATGTATGAGGGATGAATACATTTACGTAGCTGGATGGAAAGATTTAAGTTTAGTTGATGTAATTGAAGCTACTTCATTTACTGTTTGGATGAATTTTTGTAATTTTAATTGTCCATGGTGTAGTAATGCACATGTAGCTAAAGGTTTAGAGAAAAAGAAAATAAGAATCATTGAACTTTACGAGAAGGTTAGAGAAGCTTCCGATTTCATAGATTATTTTCATGTAACTGGTGGAGAACCAACGCTTCAGCCTAAGGCTTTGTACAAAATTTTTAAGATGATTTATGATAATTTAGATCTACCAAATAGTCTTGATACTAATGGATCAAATCCAGAATATTATTCGAAGGTTGTTAACATGATAAAACATGTTGCAATAGATATAAAGGCTCCTTTTTCAAAACCATGGCTTTATGCAAAATCAATAGGTCTTAATATAAGGGCAGTAAACTTTTTTATACCACGTATAAAAAAGAGTTTAGATATTTCTTTAGACGTAGATTTTTTCGAATTAAGGACTACTTTAGTTCCTAATATCATAGGAGAAGAAGAGACATTAATGATTGCACGTGATTTATTGCCTATAGTTAATAGAGGTAAGAAAAGAATTGTTTTTGTTATACAACAATTTATTCCATATAGTAATATAGCATCTGAGGAATACAGAAATACAAGTCGTACTCCACCAGATCTAGTCATTGATATAGCTAAAAAAGTAGCC
>Ga0164318_10007914_pt1 | contig 10310 bp, 19 predicted proteins | sample GuaBasSedimGuay9_FD_113734 | JGI IMG/M metagenome (GOLD analysis project Ga0164318, IMG submission 113734) | Subseafloor sediment microbial communities from Guaymas Basin, Gulf of California, Mexico - Guay9, Core 4571-4, 0-3 cm | ecosystem: Environmental > Aquatic > Marine > Hydrothermal vents...
ATGGAGTCCTTTTCTATGTCAAGCCCACTGAGTACGATATTAGCCAACTTAATGATTTAATGGTACAACGAGCACTCCAATGGATTAACTGCTCTATATAGTACCTTAAACTAATTCTCTATATAATTTCATTAGTTATTAGAAAGTTGTGATACCCTTACATGGAATATAATAATATCTCTTTTTAAATGTACCTCAATCCCTACTAAACAGTAACTTCATTTCATTATTCAATTACTTAAACTTACCCTTAACTGTATTAAAAACTGCTTCCTTTAATAATGATCTTAATAACATTCATACATATCAATACACGTGATTACTACCGTGAAGGAAAAATTAAATAATAAATACCTTTATAATGTTACATTAGAAAAAACATTTATTATATTGAGCTTATAATTATTAATTTTATTAAGGAGTTAGAAGAATGCCTTCTACTATCGAAAAACTAACAGCGATTGAAAAACGGTTCATTGAAGTATCTGGTCTTGATACTGAACAAGAAGTTCTCACTCAATGGCCTTTAACAAAAGAAACACACTTACAAGTAAAAACTGATAAAAGTAAATCAGACGAATTTGGTGAGGTATTTACTCCACTATGGCTTGTTGATGATATGCTTTCACGAGTATCTGATAACGATTGGAAAAATAAAAATAAAGTAACTTTGGATATGTGTTCTGGCTACGGTCAATTTACAGTTCGTATGCTTCGTAAGAAAATGGATGCATTAACAAAAGTGAATAAAGACTTCAACCTTGGACGGTTTTTGAATAGTACTCATAACTTTAATGAAATTCAATCTTCGTCTTGTTTCAAACTACTTTATATCTTCGGTAAGAATATCAACCTATTTATTGGAGACTCTAGAATGTTACCTTTACTACCTGAGGATTCGGATGGCATTCTATTTTACGCATCATCACTTCAAGAGTGGGTGGATATTACTACAGAAGTTCAAAACTACCTACCAACGGATTTGAGTGGAAGTACATTCTCTCAAGATAAAGTAGCTTCCTTTGTAACATTTTTAGATGACCTTATGCTTGGTATTAATACTATCGAAAATGGAACTGATGATATTTTTGGAAGTGATATTGAAAAAGTTGAAGAAGTTGAAGAAGACTCAGACCTTGTAATGGTTGATGATACTGCCTCTAATACAACAGACGACCTTTTCTAAAATATCAGTAAATGGAGGTTGAAATACACCTCCAATAAAAAGTTAATAATAAAGCCCAATAAAGTTACATTGGGCTTTTTCTGTTGTATATTAGTGTTGTAAGGCGATTATAAACCAAGTACAAGGAGTACAACATGGAAAAACAGATTTTCAAAACCGACGCAGACCTCGTAAAAGCAGTAAACAACAACAGCGGATATTCTTTCATCCGATTCACAACAACCACCGAGCTCAAGGTAAATAAGTTTTCAAGAAGCCGAAATGAAGAAATCAAGGCATTGAAAGCTAACGGAGTTTCAAAAGACGACCTTCCAAGTAAAATTGCTTTCGGAGAGGTTTTCAGAGGTACTATTTTTGTAACAAGCCACCGCAAGGGATACGGCATGGGCGATTACAACTATGGTGACATGGTAAACAACAAGAGAGAGAAAGAAGGACTTGATACCGACTTCTCTAGCGAAGCCCCACGAGGTAGAGAGTTTGCCAACAAGGGACGAAGCCTTCTCGTAAGTACAAAGGATGACACACAGTTTTACCTTCGTACATATAAATTCAATAAACAGAGTACTGATGACATGGTAATGCACTACAAAAACGGTACACCACTTACAGACCAAGAGATTAAAGACCTTAAGGACTTCACAACACCAAAGAAGCCAAATACAAAACAAGGTGTTGAGGATGAGGTAACGGTACGAGACTTCAAAGTAGAAGGAATTATCGCAGTAACCGTAGGCGATAAGCTTATGGTAAGAGACGGTTTTGATAACGAAGTACAGTAGGTATTACTAATAACAAAACAAGGGCGACAGCGAGAGCTATTGCCCTTTTTATTACAAGGGAAGTTATATGAGATTCAAGAAAGTAGTTTATTTGAATATTGAAGGTCTTAAATGCGATCATTGTGACTGGATTGATATGGGCATTGAATATAAGGAATATGATAAATACATCAACGCTAAGTGCCCTGTATGTGGAAGTGTAGTATTAACTCCGGATGATTATAATACAGTTAAGAGACTTGTTCTTTTGACTAAGATTGTTAGTACCGTTCTCTACCCTATATCATTCTTGTTTAGAGAAAGAGAAACATTAGCTAGTATGGAGATGAATGGCACTGGTAAACTTAACATCAAAAAGGATACTCAAGATGATAACAAATAAAGGATTATACTTCAACGGCACAATGAAAGAGTTATCTATATACCTTAAAGAACTCATTGAGGAGTACGGTGATATCAAGTTAGTGGACTTACCATCCGACTTGTGTTCTGAAGAAGCTCTAGTGCCAATGCCTAAAGCAGATAAACATGTGAGAATAAAAATTACAAAAATGTGATAAATATAATCTCTTTGAATGTAAATATAAAAGAAATTCAAGGAGATAATAGATGAAACCGACAGCTAAAATAATAAAAGTTGATAGTTCATTAAAACTGAATGAACTATCAATAACTATGGAAATTAATGTTCCAATATATGTGTGGAGTGATATAGATAGATATGGTTTCACAATAAAAGAAGACGACCCTTATGATACCTTGCTAGGTGGAGTCTTAATGCCAAGCATGTTGTCTCCAACATCAGCAGGGTCACTCTCATACGCATTAAACCAAGTTATAAAAGACTTGGTTTCTTTTTATGGTAGATATACTGATATACCTAAAGCTACACTAATATCTGTACTCCCTGCAGGATGGATGCGAACTAAAACAAAAGTATTTTCAGTGTATGATATATATCTAGTTTATAATCATAATAAAAATAGTATATTTGAAGAGTGGGATTGTGTGCTCAAATTAATTGAGAGTGATCCTTATCTTAAATCTATTATAGATGGAGACATGCATGACATCAAAGACAGATATACCAACATTAAATGAAGTCTTATGGGATCCTAATCACCAATATAATGTGAGTGATGTAACAATAACATCTAATAGTATAGCTAATCAAACATCTTATTATAATAGTAGTAATGTTGATGGTGGTATGTGGACAAATGTATTTTCCTTACCAGGTGATTGGTCTGATAAATCATTCAAAGAGAAAGTTGATTATATGGTTGAAAATGATATAATGACTGAATCAGATGTCATTGAATACAAACTCAGCATGTTAGGGATGGAAGATGTCACTACCGATAATTAATCAATCACAAACTACAAATCCTAATCCAACTATAACTACACAAATTATAGGATATGATCACACTTTCAAAATACAGTCATCTATTTATGGTGGTAGTGTTGTGTCTCTACCTACTCCAGATGAATGGAAAAATATATCTTTGAATGATAAACTATGTGTGTTATTTGATTTGGGTTTATTTAATGAGTACGAAATGACTGCTATCAAACTGAATGAATTGGATTTATAATGGATATGTATGAAGCTATGTTTGAAGACAAGGACGAATGTTTAAAAAATATTAACAACGCAGCTAAGAAGGTTTTAGGTGACGAAGTTAGTGTTACTCTTCTTAGTGATGATGATAGCGAGAGATACTTTTCAGCATTTACTTACTTACTATGTGCAGACCAGCTCTCTTATGAAATGAGTGCTCCAGTCTTTATGATGTATTCAATTGAGATATTTGATTCTATGGTTATATCATTAGTTAATAATAATGAACTGCTTAAGTTAAAAGCTCTAGGTATATGAAATATAATAAAGTAGTAACACAGAATATATTTGATAAAGAAACCATACAAAATAAAATGATATATTTAACTAATGTATTCAAAGAAGAGCATCATGATATGTTTACACCTGCAGACTGGTTATTAGTAGGTGTTAAAGGCTCAGAGCTCGTCGCTATGCTTATGGACTTAAATGATAGTACTTATGATAGCTATACTGATTCAATCGACGTAATAAGTGTCTCTCTGCATCCTATAAGCTGCGATAAGTCATATCCTTTATCATATAAACTAATGTCTACACAGATGAGTAAATCACAACCTTATATAACAGATGATGATATAGCTTATGTTAAGTTATTGGAACTAGGGTTATAATTAAATAATAAATACTAAATAGTTATAGTAATTAAACTTATAGGAGTACAAAATGAAAATTACAAAAAAAGAACTTAATAAATTGGTTAAGAAAATTGTTGAGGAATCTTTAGTACAAGAAGAAACAACTATTATGGATGATTTCAGTGCAGACACATCTCTTGATTCGGTATGGGTTGACTTAGCCGACCGTATGACAATACCAACAGATTTGAATGAAGTTGAAGGTGTTACATCTTTAATTAATGATGCTGAAGATATTATTAATGAGATACACGGACTTGTTTCAGAGTACAGTAAAAACCAGTAAGTGTCAAAAAACTTAATTGTTTATAAAGAGTATGATTGAGTTCATACTCTTTTGCTTCATAAATAGTATATTAGTGTAAACTTAAACTGAAAGGGACAACAGTGAAAATAGAAACTAGTAATGACTTCACTATTGAAGACCTTGGAATTCAAGAAGTTAATGTATATGATATTGAGGTTGCTGATAATCATAATTTTTTCGGTAATGATATATTAGTACATAACTCAAACTACCTAACTCTTGAAGAAGTTATTGAGAAAATGGGATTGCACTTCAAGACTGAGAAAGAGTTCGGTAAGTGGGCTATTAAATTTTCAGACGAAGTGATTCAACCACAGATTGATAAGTGTCTTGATGACTATGCTTTTGAATTTGGAGTTCCTAATGTTATATCGTTCCAGCGAGAAAAAATTATAAAATCAATGTTTATTGTTGCTGGTAAGAACTATGCCTTAAAAGCTCTTGAAGATGAAGACGGCAATGAGTTCTACGATATTGGTGGTAAAACTAAAATCACAGGAATACCAGTTAAGAAGTCTACTGCACAGAAATTAGCAAAAGACCATTTGACAGTTGTGTTGGATATGATTTTAGAGGCTAAGCCTAAAAAAGAAATTCTTGATTATGTTAGACCAATTAGAGAGATTTACGATAAACAAGATTTATCTGAATTGAATATCAGAGGGATGATGAATAAGTACGATAAGTATTGTTATCCAACTGAGCACCTTGTGAAAGATGGTGGTCTTAATTATAAGTTCAAAGCAGGTGCAAGACATAAAGGTGTAACAAACCATAATTATGTGGCATCTATGGAGGGCTGGTCTCATATATATCCAATAGGTGATAATACAATGACCAAGATGGCTTATATTTTACCAAACAATAAATATGGAATAGACGTTATTTGTTGGGAAGATAAACTACCTAAAGAGTTAGACGAGTTATTCGAAATAGACCATAATACAATGTGGGAGAAGGGTTTCAAAACAATGTTAAACCGCTGGTTCGGTGTTCTAGACTGGGGTGAGTTTAAGATGTTAGAAAACTCAATGGATGATTTCTTTGGATTTGATGACTAATTTTATATTTTAACTGTGGAGATAAGTATGATTGTTTTTGTTAGTGCAAATGGAGAACCAAGAGCTGATTTCGGAATATTAAAGTATAAAGTTATTGAAGATGCTGATGATAACTATGTGGATATTATTAATCATATTATTCATAAAGCTATTTATGACCTCAATAATGACTTTGATGAACTATTACCGGATGCCGAAGATAGTTGTGGAACACATCTGACTGACTTCTTCCGAGATAACGAAACTACTTATTACGCAGTGTATTTCCCAAAGAATAACATCTGGAAAAAGTATCAGGCTTACGGTAAAGAAATACTGGAAAGAGATGACACCCCACCAAGTTATGTATTAAAGGAAATTATATTACAAGGTAAGTGTCTATTGGAGGTCGGCTTTTGAAAGAAGACGTTATCATAAAAATAATAGCATCTATATTAATTATAGTAGCTTTTATTCTCACATCTCATTATAAACTATTTTAGGAAAGTATATGGAAGATGACAATAAAAAAGAAGATAAATATAAGCCAGTGTCATTAGCTTTAAGTAGGAGGGTTTTCCCATCACTTTTTGCTAACAAACTTGTTGGTGTACAGCCTATGTCTGCTCCATCAGGATTAGCTTATGCTATGAGACAAGCTTACAATTTAATTGATGTGCTACTTGAAGCACTTGAAAATATAAATATGGATATATCTCGTCAAGAATTATTAGATGGTGAAGATGATACTAATAAGACAATAACAATTAAAGGTAAAGTGTTCACTACTAATCACGATATTAAAGATATTGTTGAAGAGGTAATCAACTACTTCAGCGTTGAACAAAAACTAGAAGATATGGGGTTATAAAATGATTAATAAGGTAGTTAAATGGAAAGAATCTGGTATTCCTTACAGTGGAGTATTAATACAGTTCATATCTATATTTGATGTTGTGTATGGGATTGTTATGTTAGATGATGGTTCATTTGAACAAGTTAAGATGGAGTATCTGAAAACTACTCTTGTATAAAGTAAGCTGAGATATCCTTAGATTTACATTAAAGACTGCTTAGAAATAAGTGGTCTTTTCTTATGTTATAGATTTGATATTTAAAACAATTTAATTGTCTTGACTTTGGCGATGGTCATTTAAACTTTATCATTTAAAACGACTATAATTCCTAAAAAACAGTATATTAGTATTGACTTAAATAATAACCTTAATGTAAGGAGTAATCTAAATGAGTGACATCTTAGATACTTTAATGAAGAACAGTTCAAGTCCGTTTACGAGACCGTTGAACGATAGTTTCATCACAGATAATACGGATATCAACTTCCCAACTGATGTCCCAATGCTCAATGTAGCATTTAGTGGAACTATGGATAAAGGGTTCTCAGCAGGAATTACTATTTGGGCTGGACCTTCAAAACACTTTAAATCAATGTATGCGTTAAAACAACTTGACACTTGGTTTCAGGAAAACCCAGATGGAGTTTGTTTGTTCTTTGATTCAGAGTACGGTATTACTGAAGATTACCTTCATCAGTATCCTAATATTAATATGGCTCGTGTTCTTCACACTCCGGTAACAACTGTGGAAGAACTCAAACATGAAGCTACTAAACAGGTTGAAAATCTTTATGAGATTTATAAAGCTGATTATAAGAAAGCTCCAAAGTCTGCTGAAAGACCTAAAGTGTTTATTCTTGTAGATTCAATTGGTCAACTTGCTTCTAATAAAGAAACTGAAGATGCTAAAGATGGAAAAGCAACTGTTGATATGACAAGAGCTAAAGCTGTTAAATCATTCTTTCGTATTCTTACTTCTAAAGTGAAGATGCTTGGTATTCCAATGACAGTTGTTGCTCATACATATCAAACATTAGAGATGTTCTCTAAAGCTGTTTTATCAGGTGGAACTGGTCTTTATTATTCAGCCGACTCCATATATATCATCGGTAAGTCACAATCAAAAGGTACTACAAGTGCCACTTCAAAAGACTTATTAGGATATAACTTTACATTAAGAACTGAGAAGTCTCGATTCATTAAAGAGGGTTCAAAGATTCCAATTCAAGTTCACTATGAAAAGGGAATTAGAAAGTACTCAGGGTTTCTTGATTTGGCTAAAGCTTCTGGACTTGTAACTCAATGTCGTGTTGGTCGTGCTGGTGGTTGGCAATTTAAACTTGACGACCCTACTGCGTTTGGACTCACCGAAGAAGAAGGAACATTTCAAACGCTTACCGCTGATGCCGAAGATGATAAGGTGTTTTGGGATGCAGTATTGAAGTACACTGACTTCCAGGCTACAGTAGAAGCTATGTATAAGATACCTGTTAACTTATCTAAGGAAGAAGAAGAGTTGATTGAGAATGTTGATTCTAATTTAGCTGATTTGGTTGATGGTACTGACGAAGCTTAACTGTTATAACATCTAGATAAATTAAGGGTAGTGATTAAATTCACTGCCCTTCTTTTCATAATCTAAATAGTATTGTAATTAAAGTTTATAAACTAATGTGGGAGATACGAAACGAAGATTACAAAACGAGAGCTAACGAACATGATTAAAAGTGTTGTGGAAGAATCAAATACCATTGTTGGTGACGAGCTGAATGAAGAAATGAGTCAGAAAACTGATGTCATTGATTACATGGATGAAAACCCTGACGCTACTAATCAAGAAATCGCTGACGCATTAGGAATCAAAAAGAATAATGTTGCAGGTATAAAAAGCTTACTTAGAAAACAAGGTGGTAGTGTTCCAAGACAAAGACGAAAGAATACTCCAAAGCTTAGTGGAACGGTTGCACCAACACCAGAAGTTGAAAGCACTGAATGTACTGTTGAAGATGCTTATAATAATATTGAAGAACATAAGAAAAGCCCTGCTGAGTATTTTGGATACGAAGTTTCTAATGTGGTTAAAGAGTTCTCAAGTATTGGTAAAGAGACTTTCTTTGAAACTATGGAAGAAGAACATGATAAGTATATCGGTTGTGCAGGTGCGATATCTACTGACCAAGTGCACGGTTTGATTATTGAAGAGTGGCTGGACTTATACCAAGAAGCTGAAGGTGATGGTAGTGTGGATATTCAAGATGTATTAAATTGGATTATGGAAGATTCATACTATAAAGGTGTTAAAGGACTAAGTAAAGACGACTTGATTGAAATTATTAACGAACTTTAATAAAAAAGGGAGTTCATTTTTTTGAACTCCCTACCTAACTTAACAATTTAGCAGTTTAGTAATTATCGTATACTTCTTCTGTTACCGCATCAATGAAGTATTTAATTTCTTCTAAGGCATATCCCTCATTTTTTAGTGTTCCAAATAATGAATTCATCTCCATTTTCAAATCAGTAACATCGCTTCTAATATCACCAGTTTCTAGTATTTCAGAATAGTCTGACTCTAAACTTTCTTCAACAACACTTTTAACAATCGCTTTTAATTCTCTTTTTGTAATTTTCATTTTATATCTCCTATTCATATTTTTAACTACTATTTATATTTACATTATATAAATAAAATTATAATTTAATGTACTGGAGATGGTTTGAAAATAACAAAAGAAATGAGTGAGTGGTTTTACGAACGAACTAATGAACATGTAGATAGAGTAAAACGAAATGCTTTAAAGTTAATGAAAGGTATTCTTCACGATGAAAATGAGGATATTCAACTAACTGACTTTGCTGTACAGGTTGGTGAGCATGATTGGCTAAAATATAAATACCCTGAGAATAATCCTTACATTATTAGAACTGCTAAGATGAAAGCTGAACGATTAGGTGATGAGTTTCCTGTTACGGTAGGATTACAGCGTGAGTTAGATGAAGCTGTATGGCATCATGTGGAACACACCCCACACCATCCAGAGCATTGGGATGAAGATATTACATTTGATTTATTTAATAATAACCAATATCAACCAGGTTACTATCAAACTATTGCTTATGATATGCCTAATGAAAGTTTAGCTGAGATGGTTTGTGATTGGACTGCTGTTAGCCAAGAGTTCGGTGGAGATAGTGCTAGAGGATGGGCAGACGATAATGTTAATGTTAGATGGAAGTTCACACCAGAGCAAGTTGAATTCATTTACTACTGCATTGAGCTATTGGAACGATAGTTATTCATAATCTAAATAGTTGTGTGATTAAATACTATACAGTAAGTGGAGAATAAAATGAAAATTAATAAAAGCCAACTAAAGATAATGGTTAAACAACTCGTAGAAGAATCTTTAAGTAACGATGATATTTATAGCCAAGATGAAAAAACAAAAGACTATCTTGAGTTTAGAAGTTTTGGTGATAAACTTAGAATTGATGTTGTTAATGAGTCTGAAGATATAATTGATAATGTTGTTAATGATTTTACAGTATCAAAGTATCCTACTCTAAATAAAAAAGTTAATGACTATACGGATGAAGACTGGGATTTAGAAGATGAAAAAAGTGATTTTGAAAATGAAGTTAAAGACGGTGTTAACGCTTCATTAAAATCTGCTCAAATTGAATTAGAAAGAGCTATGGAAGAGGTGCTACATAATTATAGTGATGCGATTGAAAAAGCATTCATTGATAACCTTAAATAATAATAGTTTCTACTACGAATAAGTTACATCAGCTTTAATCTGTTATATGTTTAGTGTATAGACAACTAAACAAGGATGTGTTATGGATTTTAGAAAAGAACTTTCAATTTTAGAA
>Ga0164318_10007915_pt1 | contig 10310 bp, 8 predicted proteins | sample GuaBasSedimGuay9_FD_113734 | JGI IMG/M metagenome (GOLD analysis project Ga0164318, IMG submission 113734) | Subseafloor sediment microbial communities from Guaymas Basin, Gulf of California, Mexico - Guay9, Core 4571-4, 0-3 cm | ecosystem: Environmental > Aquatic > Marine > Hydrothermal vents >...
AAGATTAGACTATCCCCGTGGAATAGTAGTTAGTCCTTCTATCTATGGAGATAAGATTAAATATCCCAAGAAAAAGGATGTAAAATATTTGTTAGGCAAAGATTATATAATTTTAAGGAAAGAGTTCTGGAATGTCCCTGAGAAAATTATTAGTAAAGAAATGAAGAATGTTTTGATAACTTTTGGTGGCATGGATCATTCTCCTCTGGCTAAGAAAATAGTGGAATACTTTAAAGATAAATTTAAGTTTAATATTTACTTAGTTGATACAGATAAAAATAAACTTACTGCAAGAAAGATACTTAAATATATGTTGAAAGCTGATATATGCATATCAGGAGGTGGGCAGACAACTTATGAGTTAGCAAGAGTTGGGGTGCCAACAATAGGAATATGTTTTGCGAGAAATCAGATATATAATCTTAAATATGGACAAAAAGCAGGGTATTTAAAATATTTAGGTTGGTTTAATGACAAGATGTTACTTAGTAAAATAGAAGAGAAGATATTGAAAAATTCAAATTATGACAACCGTATTATGATGAGTAAATGCGGTAAGGAATTTGTTGATGGACAAGGGGTGGGAAGGATAATAGAAAAAATAAAGGAGAAATGAAGATAAAGAAGATAAAGAAGATAAAGAAGATAAAGATAGGTATTGCAACAATAAAATTGTGGAATATAGCAAATGCTTTGAGATTTAAGAAGACGCACAAAGATAAATACGAGGTTAAGATAATTACAAAGAAAGAGGATTTAAAGTATGAAAGCATAAAAAAATACAATCCTAAATATATTTTTTTCCCTCATTGGTCGTGGAAAATACCCAAAGAAATTTACCAAAATTTTGAGTGTATTGTTTTTCATATGACAGATTTACCTTACGGTAGAGGAGGAAGTCCTTTACAAAATTTAATTTTAAGAGGAGTTACTAAAACAAAAATCTCTGCCATAAAAGTAGTTGAGGATTTAGACGCAGGACCCATATATTTAAAAAAAAGCTTATCCTTAAATGGTTCAGCTGAGAAGATATATAAGAGAGCTTCTCGTATAATTTTTGATAAGATGATACCGTATATTATAAAAAATAATCCAGAACCTAAAGCACAGAGGGGAAAAGTTGTTTTATTTAAAAGGCGAACCCCACAAGAAAGCAAAATCCCTGACGATATTAGTTTAAGCGGTGTATACGATTATATTCGCATGCTCGATGCAGAGGGTTATCCTTTAGCATTTTTAGAAACAAAGAATCTAATCTTTCAGTTTAGAAGAGCATTGAGATATAAAAATTTTGTTAAAGCAGAAGTTTATATTAGATCGAAAGAAAGTAATGGATAAAAGGATTCTAATAGTTGCTGCGCATCCCGATGATGAAATTTTAGGATGTGGTGGAACTGTGGCAAGGTTAAGCAAAGAAGGATACGAGGTATACACTTTGATTTTGGGCGAAGGAGTAACTTCGAGGGATGAGAGAAGGAGTGTAGAAAAACGAAAAAAAGAAATTGAAAAGTTGAGAGAACAAGCGTACAGCGCTAATGAGATAATAGGAGCAAAAGAGGTTTTTATCCACAATTTTCCTGATAACAGATTTGATACTGTTCCGTTTTTAGATATTGTAAAGAGTATTGAGAGAATAAAAGATAAAATTAAACCGAAAATTGTGTTTACTCATTATAAAGAAGATTTAAATATTGACCATAGAATTACTTACAACGCCGTGATTACTGCTACTAGACCAATGGTAGGGGAGCTGGTAAAAGAAATTTATTCTTTTGAGATACTATCCTCTACTGAATGGAATTATCCTTTAAGCTTTTCACCAGATGTATTTTTTGATGTAAGTGAGACTCTGCAGTTGAAAATAAGAGCTATAAAGAAATATAAATTCGAGCTAAGAGATGTCTTTCATCCTAGATCTATTAAGGGGATTAAATTAAATGCTGAATATTGGGGTGTAAAGGTAGGATTAAAATACGCAGAGGTATTTAAGTGTGTGAGGATGATTAAATAATGAAGTTTAAAAATATAGCTGTTTTAACTTCTCGAGAAAGTTGGTTTGTGGAGTACGCCAGAGAGCTTGTAGAACTTTTTAAGAAGAGGAATTTAAATTCAAGGCTCTTTTTCAATCCCGATAAGATTTCTGAGAGGTATGAGATTGTTTTTATTCTTAGTTATTTTCGAGTATTAAAAAAGAATTTTCTTGAAAAGCATATACATAATCTTGTAGTGCATGAAAGCAATTTGCCGAAAGGGAAAGGATGGTCTCCTTTATTTTGGCAAATATTAGAAGGTAAAAATAGAATTCCTATTGTTCTGTTTGAAGCTACAGAAAAAGTAGACGAAGGGAAAATTTTTCTTAAAGATTATATAGTTTATGAAGGGCATGAATTACATGACGAGATAAGAGAAAAGCAAGCAAGGAAAACGATAGAGTTGTGTCTTAAGTTCGTGGAGGAATATTCAAAGTTGAGGCCCAAAAGGCAGTGTGGTAAGTCTACTTATTACCGAAGAAGAACTCCGCAGGATAGTAAGTTAGATGTGAAAAAAACTTTAAGGAAGCAGTTTAATTTATTAAGGATTGTAGATAACGAAAATTTTCCTGCTTTTTTTTATTATAAAGGACATAAATATATTTTAAAGATCTATAAGGAAAGAGATGATTTAAATGCTGAATAGAATTTTAAAGAGCGACTCTACATTTATAATAGCCGAAATTTCTGCTAATCATGGACAGAGTTTTAAGCGCGCGGTTTCTTTAATTAAGAAAGCAAAAGAATGTGGTGCAGATGCAGTAAAATTTCAATGTTATACACCAGATACTATGACTATAGACTGTGATAATAAATATTTTAGAATAAAACATCCAAAATGGGGTGGACAGACTTTATATCAGTTATATAAAAAGGCTTATACCCCGTGGAGTTGGTTTAAGAAGTTAAAAAAAATTGCGGAAGATTTAGGACTTGTATTTTTTGCTACATCTTTTGATAGGACTGCTGTTGATTTCTTGGAGGAATTAAATGTTCCTATTCATAAAATTGCCTCGTTTGAGTTAGTGGATTTACCTTTAATTGAGTATGTAGCTAAGACTAAGAAACCACTAATTTTATCTACAGGCATGGCTACTGTTGCAGAAATAGATGAGGCAGTAAACACTGCAAGAAAAGCAGGAGTGAGAGAAATTGTTCTCTTAAGATGTGTTAGCAGTTATCCCGCAAAACCAGAAGAGATGGATTTGAGAACTATTCCTCATATGAAGGAGTTATTTAGATGTCCTATTGGACTTTCTGATCATACCTTAGGAATAGGAGTGTCAATAGCAGCAGTTAGTTTAGGAGCAAAAGTTATTGAGAAACATTTTACTCTCTCTCGGACAATAGAGACGCCTGATAGTTTTTTTTCTATAGAACCTAAAGAGTTGAGTAATTTGGTTGACAATATAAGGATGGTAGAGAAGGCCTTGGGAAAGGTTCACTACGGGCTTACAAAGGAGGAAAAAAAGAGTAGGATCTTTCGACGTTCTCTGTTTGTAGTAAAAGATATAGAAAAGGGAGAGATTTTTACGGAAAAGAACATTAAATCAATACGACCTGCTAAAGGTATACCTCCTAAGTACTTGGATAGAATTATTGGAAAAGTATCCACAAAAAGGATAAAAAGAGGAACTCCTCTCCAGTGGAAATTTGTTAAGTAGTTAACCTTTTAAATGAGATGAATTCGTATAAGAGTAAAATATACTGTGTAGGAATAGAAGCGATTAAGCAATATGGAGTAAAAAAATGGCATAATGAGTTTTTTTTGCCTATTTCCAGTAAAGATTACGATTTGATGTGTGAGAAAATATACAAAGTGTATAGATCGATATTAATTTCAAATATTTCTTGGGAGACTAAAAATGTTATGTATGTGATGTGGAAAATAATATTTAAATATATTCATTTTCTTCACAGATATATTTTGCATGTGTATCTGCGGGATAAAGGGTACCACATTCTGTCTTCGGATGATGATGGCTTTTATAAGTTTGGAGAGGAAGAAGCAAAGCGTATTATTGGGAAACATATATTTACAGGGGTTAAATTGTGCTTTATTAACATAAGTAATTACTTTATGTTCCCTTCACATAAAAAAGCGTTGAATATAGGAGCTAGGAGCAGAATAAAAAAAATCTACTCGTTGCATAATCGCTTTTCTCTACATGAGGAGGCATTCTACAAGCTATTAAAATTAGAAGATGATATCCCTAAGTATATTTTGGCGGAAATAGAGCATATTATAGAAGAGTTTTTAGATTTAGGAGAGACAATATTAGAGGATTTTGGTTTCAGAGGTCACAATAAACATTTCTTGAGTGAGATCAAAAAAGAATTGCTGAGTGATTTAATGTTAGCGATGAGATTATATCTGGGTGCGGTGAGTAAATGTAGAGACTTGCAGTATAAATATATTTTAGCTGACAGCTTAGGTAATCTTTTTGTAAGGTTGGTGTTAAAGGCTTTACAGGTTAATGGAAAAGAAGTGGTAGGATTTACGCATGGAAATATCTTAGGGTTGATTTATAATAAAATTCTTTTAATGAATGAATTAACAGTCTTAAATAGATATGTGGTTTTTTCCAAGAGTGCAGCGGAATTTTTTGATAATTTGATGAAACTCGATCCGTTATTTCCACTGCCGACAAAACCATCTATAGAATTAGTAAGAGATACGTCTTTTCGCAAAATGTGGCGTAAGGGAAAAAAAACACCCGTTCCTCGCAAAACAAGGAGAGTTATGTTTATCGAATATCCTTTAACCCCTTTTCGATATATGTTTTATGGAAGCGGTTTTTATCTGATTCAGTTGGATTTAGCCTTGAGAGTATTGGAGGTCCTTAAAAGGAGAGGTTACTATGTTCTAATTAAGTTACACCCAGATAGATTAAAAGAGTCAGATAACGGCATGATTTATAGAGATTTTGTAGATGAATGTGTGATGGGGAGGTTTGAAAATACATATTACAAGGCGGACGCTTTTATTTTTCCACATTTACTTACCACAACATTTGCTTTTTCTTTAGCTACAAACAAGAAAGTCGTTTATTTGCTCTACGAAAAAGAAAAATATATCCCTGAAAAGCTAAATTTGCTAAATAAAAGGTGCATTCCTGTGTACTGTCGGTTTGATGATCGAAATCGGATAAGGTTTGATGAAGCAGAGTTAGTAGATGCTTTGGAGAAGGAGTGTTATCCTCTGGATACAAAATTTCTAGAAAATTATTTATTCTGAGTATGGTCATAATTTTATCGAGAGATACTTTCAATAAAATCGTAAAGAAATTTTCACAAGAGCAGGAATATTTAGAGAAAAATGCCCGTATTTTAGGAAAACGGGTTGCGATTGATTCTTCTAAGCTGGATAAATATAAATTGAGTCAGGCCTGTTTAGATGAGATTTATTCTTCAGCAATATATATAAACATGAAACAGTGGATTTCTTATTATTATCAGATAAAGGAGATATTATCATTACCGAGAAGCAAAACTAATTCTATATTAGAAATAGGTCCAGGTAGAGGCTTTTTTAGAACAATTGGAGAATTGTACGAATTCAATATATTGAGTATAGATATAGTTTCTTACAATAATCCTGATGTAATAGCTGATATTAGGAATATACCTTTTAAGAAGGAAACTTTCGATACTGTGGTGTGTTGTGAAGTTTTGGAGCATCTTCCTTACCGATTTTTTCGAATTGCTTTGCAAAATCTTTATTATGTTGCTAAATATTACGTATTAATATCTTTACCGTACCAATCTAACTATTTAAAAGTTAATCTTGAATTGCAGCTCGTGGACAGGTTTGTAAGCAGATTTAGTTTTATACTTCGAGATTTTTTCTCTTGGAGATGTTTCCTTAAAGATATTGACGAGACAAAGTTCTTACATAGAGAAGATAAGCATAATCCCCATTATTGGGAGGTAGGAAGAAAGGGATATACTGAGAAGACGATAGTGCAGGATATAGAGGCAAGTGGTTTCAAAATCATAAGAAAGTTCAGACCGTTTGAAAATCCTTATCATTTTTTTGTCGTATGTAAAAAAGTATAGTATCGTGAAATATAATTATTTTAACATAATAAGAAATGCTTTATATTACTTTAGAATTTTTTCTCACTATTCTAAAAGGGGATTACTCCTGTTGACCTTCATTATGTTTGTAAGTGGATTGATGGAAGGAGTAGGACTTACTTTAATTTTCCCTTTTCTAGATTTAGTTTTTTCTAATTCTTTTCACTCGAGTAATAAGCTCTCACTATATATTCAAAAATTTTTCACTTTCTTTAATATTAAAATATCTCTGGGGAGTGTATCTTTTTCTTTATTTGCAATTTTCCTAATAAAAGCATTTTTAGTTGGATTACAATACATATTTTCTAATACGATTGTGCGTAATATTAGCCGGCGTATAAAAACTTCCCTTTTAGACAATTATTCTCAGATGGCTTATTCTTATTTCGTAACACGGAATATAGGTTATTTTGCGAATATGTTAACAATAGAAGCTAATCGTTTCACTACAGCCTTTCTCTATTTCTGTAACATGCTTGCCCTTTTAATTTATATATTAATATACATTGGGTTCTGTTTTTGGCTGAATTTTTCAAAAACAATATTAATGGTATTTATATTTGGCATATTGCTATTGCCTTTAACCATTGTGAGTGAGATTTCTAAATGGCTTTCCATTAGTGTTTCTAACCTTACAGGAGAATTTCAAACATTAATTATTCAATTTCTGAATAATTTTAAATATTTGAAAGCTACGGCTTCCTTTAAAGAGGTTATAAATAATATCTGCAAAAAATTGGAAATATTGCTCCAAAAAGAATTTTGGCTTAAAAATGTAAGAAATATATTTTTTGCATTTGTAGAGCCTCTCTCCTTAGGATTGATATTATCGTTGGTATTCTACGAAATAAAGATAAAAGGTTCTGGTTTTTCATCGGTTGCTATTTTAATTGTATTTTTTTATAGAGCTTTCTCAAAAATTTTTGGACTACAACCAGCATGGCAGAAGTTCATTACACATGTGGGAGGAATAGAGGTAATCGAGAGGTTTAAATCTGAGCTCGACGCGAATAAAGAAGAGGACGATGGTATAGTAGTAACCTCATTCAAAGATAAATTAGAGTTTAAAAATGTTAGTTTCTCTTATGACGATAGGAAAGTTTTAGAAGATATAAATATAAAAATCGAGAAAAATAAAACCGTAGGGATTGTAGGCCCATCTGGAGCGGGTAAGACTACATTAGTAGATTTGATTATGGGGTTATATAAGCCAACGAAAGGTACTATTTTTCTGGATGGTATAAGCTATGATAATATAAATAAGAAAAGTCTGCGGAGAATTATTGGATATGTACTTCAAGAACCCGCTATTTTTGACGATACCATCGCTAATAATGTTTCATTCTGGAATGTTAATAAGGAAGGAAAATGCGAAGAAAAGATTATGAGAGCAATAAGACTAGCTAACGCCGAGGATTTTGTTAATGAATTACCAGAGAAGATTTACACTTTTGTAGGAGAAAAAGGCGTAAAACTTTCTGGAGGCCAACGTCAACGATTAGTGATAGCAAGAGAATTATTTAAGCAACCACAACTGGTTATCTTTGATGAAGCTACTTCATCTTTAGATAGCCTCTCCGAGGAAAAGATTCAGAGAAGCATAGATAATTTAAAAGGGATGATGACAATAATTATTATAACCCATCGCTTATCAGCTGTTAAAAATGCAGATTATATATATGTTTTAGAGAAAGGTAGAATAGTGGAAGAGGGGACATTTAAGGAATTATACGAAAATAAAACTACACGATTTGCTCAAATGTGTCAACTTCAAAGTTTTGAATTTTAATATTAAGTTTATAAATTTTTGGCAGTTTTAAATAAGTGAATAATTTTTCATGGTAGGAAACAGTAAATATTTTAGCTGGGACATAGAGCAAGATAAGAAAATTGAATTTGAAAATAAAAGTTCTGAGAGTAAATCTCACCACTTTATATATGAATATATGTTGAAGTCCCATTTTTCTCCTATGTTCGAAAAAAAAGTTATAAACAGAATATCCAGTTTTCAAAGGTTTGGATATTTACCTCTCCTTAATTTGTCTTCAAATAGTGTTATTTTAGATTTGGGAATTGGATGGGGTAATTTTCTTGTTAATGTAGCTCCGTTTGTAAGACATATCTATGGAGCCGATATAGATAATTTTTATTTGTTTATAACTAAAAAGCGTTGTGAGGATAATAGAATCAAAAACTATTCTCTCATTAGACTTAATCTATCAAATGCTGTTTTACCATTTCGAGATGAAGTTTTTGATATAGTAAATTTAAATGGCGTTTTAGAGTGGGCAGGATTATATAATGAAAAAGCCTCTCCTTATGAAATTCAATTGAATTTATTAAGGGAGATTGCGAGAATTTTAAAGCCCGATGGTATCCTTTATATCGGAATAGAGAATAGAGTGAGCTACAAATATTTTTTAGGTTTACCTGAGGGGCATATTAAAATGAAATACGGTTCGCTATTGCCACGTTTTTTTACTCGCTGGTATTTAAAGAATTTCCGAAAAAAAACTTTTAGAGTTTATACTTATAGTAAAAGAGGATATGAGAATATTTTAAGAAGGGCTAAATTTTCGCAAATTTCATTCTATATACCATGGCTTTCATATAGTCTTATAAGTTCTTTAAGAGCATACCAAGATAACTTTGCACAAGACAAATTACAACTAAGAGGTATTTTCAAATTTTTTTCTCCCTCGTTTTCTATTATTGCTTCTAAGAATGCAAGAGGCAATGAAGGAATAAAAGGAGGTATTTTGCGTTTCTTGTCTACTAAATTGAATCGGGAGTTTAAGCAGAGTTCTCCGATGTATATTACATCGACGGGGAAGGCATGGATGGAAGTTTCTAACAATAAAAAAGAGGTATATATTTTAAAAATAGCATTTAGTAGATTTTCCTCCATAGGGATAAAAAATAATATTTGTTTAGAAAATGAGCTAAGGTTAAGGAAATATTTCAATGCTCCCGCCATTGTAATGAGTGGGATATATAAAGGTTTTGACTATGTATTAGAAGAGAAAATGGAAGGACACAATCTAAATCTCCACAATGCAGAAAAAGTATATGAAATAGAAAGCTTGCTGAAGGAGTTTTGTAAAAAACATATAACAATTGGAGAAGAAAATAGAATTATAAATGAACTAAATTCAAAAATAGATATAATTTGTGATTATCTCCATCCTGAATATCACAAAAGTATTATTTATAAAATGAGAATTGTAGGAGAAAAATTAGCTGAGATTATTGAGAAATGTAAATTTAATTATTTAATAGAAAATCACTGTGATTTTGTTCCAAATAATTTCATAATAAATAATGATAGAAGAAAATTTTCATTAATAGATTGGGATTTTGCCAAGAAGACATCAATTCTGGGGATAGATATCATTTGCTGGATAAATAGAAAATATAGAGAGAAATTTCGCATTTGTGAACAAAAAGAGAAGTTTCCAGAATATCCCAAAGAGTATTTAGAGGGTGAACTTAAAAAGGAGCTAATTTCTTATATCCCGAAGCTGGTTTCTAAAGATGAGAAAAATCTTTTTATGATTATCTTATCGTGGTGGATAAATCATATGGTTGATTGGTATGAAATTAAAAAATTTGATAAAAATTGGATAGATTTTGCCATTATCCCTAAGGTAGAGGTCTTCTACAGCTATTTATCACGGTTGTAAAAATTGTTGAAAGGATTTATAGTTTACAAAAACAGTATTATAACCCAATCCTCTGATATTTTCCCTTCTTTAATAGATTTAATAGAAAAGATAAAAGAACTAAATGGTAATTTTTCTATATTAATTGAACAAAACAGGAAAAATATAGCAGTAACTGATAGATTTGGTTCTTACCCAATTTTTTGGTATCGTAATGAGCGTAATGCAAATGTTTTTTTCGCCCAAGATCTTTCTGCGTTTAAGAATTTTGCAATAGATAAAGCTTCTATTGTATCTTTGCTAGTTCTTCAGAAAATAATAGGATATCATACAATTTTTAAAGGAGTAAAAACTGTACCTTCGGGAACGATTCTTATTATAGATAAATCTTCTAAGGAAGTAAAAAAAATAAATTATTATCCTATAAAATATAAGAACATCAAAATTTCATTTAAAGAAGCTGCTAATAGGTTGGCTGTTTTATTTAGAAAAGCTTTTGAAAAATATTCTCTTGATAAAAAAGAAGATAAATTTGGAT
>Ga0164318_10007917_pt1 | contig 10306 bp, 11 predicted proteins | sample GuaBasSedimGuay9_FD_113734 | JGI IMG/M metagenome (GOLD analysis project Ga0164318, IMG submission 113734) | Subseafloor sediment microbial communities from Guaymas Basin, Gulf of California, Mexico - Guay9, Core 4571-4, 0-3 cm | ecosystem: Environmental > Aquatic > Marine > Hydrothermal vents...
ACTCCGTGCTCCAGCTTTGGAAATACAAGCAATATTCTCATGTTGCTAAAAATTAAAGGGGTATAAAACTTTATCCGACAAATGAATAAACAAGTTACATAGGCGTAAAAACAATGAATTGGAATGTTGAATGGTAAATTCCCTCCATGTAAAAATAGCCAATGACAATTCTTCTTTCATTTATTCATTTATTCGTTGCCTATGCAAAGCAAAATAATTATATATGAAATTCATTTACCATTCAAATGGCAAAGGGACTGTATCATTATCTAAGGGAAGCATGGAAGAGACCAGATACATCTTATGATAGCCCGCAGTGGCATCGCCTAATTCAATGGAGAAGGGAAGGGGCTGTTGTTAGGGTTGAAAAGCCACTCCGTCCAGATAGAGCTAGGGCATTAGGCTACAAGGCAAAGCAAGGATTTATAATTGTAAGAGTGAGGGTAAGGAAAGGAGGAAGAAGGAAGGAGCGTCCAAATAAAGTAAGAAAACCATCGAAGATGGGAGTGAATAAATACACTCCAAAGAAATCAATAAGATGGATTGCTGAAGAGAGGGCGGCGAGAAAATATCCAAATATGGAGGTTTTAAATTCTTACTGGGTTGGTAAAGACGGAAAATATCACTATTATGAAGTAATTTTGGTAGATAGAAGCCATCCTGCAATAATGAATGATAAAGATATAAACTGGATTTGCAATGAAAAAGGGAGAGTATTTAGAGGAAAAACTTCAGCAGGGAGAAAGTCAAGAGGATTGAGGAATAAAGGCAAGGGGGCAGAAAAAGTAAGACCAAGTGTAAGAGCTAACAAAGGAAAAACTAAATAGCTTTTGATAATAACTTTTTATGCTTGTTAAATGTCCAAATTGTAAAACAGAATTTTTCGTAGGAGAAAAAGTGATTGGAGAATGCCCAAATTGCAAATTAAAATTATTGTTTAAAGGAGAAAATGAAATAATAGAAAAAGTAGATATTAGAGAAATTGAAAAGAAGGTAGATGAAATTATTGGAGAAGGAAAGCTTTCAGAAATAGATTTGGCAGTAATTGAGGAATTAAAAGCTGAAAAAGATTTTGAAAAAATTGAGGAAGAAATAGATAAATTATAAACTAAAAATCCAAACTTCTTTTCCAGTAGGTAAATCATCCTTTTCCAGTTCTATTTCATTTGCCACATGCCTAATTTCCCAATTTACTTTTTCCAAAAACTTGCCTAAATCATCTATTGGAAGAGATAGTCCTTCAATTTTGTAATGCATCGGGACAATAACTTTTGTTTCAATTTTATTACAAATTTCCCATGCTTCATTTGCATCTATAGTAAAAACACCTCCAACAGGAATAAAAAGAATGTCAATTTCTCCTATTTTTGCCAAAAGCTCCTCATCTAAAATATGTCCTAAATCTCCCAAATGACACAATTTTATACCATTGTATTCTATCTTATGAATTTTATTTTCTCCTCTTTTCGCTCCTTTTTCCTTATCATGATATGTTATAAACGATTCTATTTTTATGCCATCAATCTCTCCACTGTCTACAATTTTACTTCCTTGCTTGCTTACTATTCTGGCTTGATTGTGATCGAAATGATCATGGGAAATGAGAATAATATCTGCTTTAACTTTTGGAGGAGCTATACCTATGGAAACGCCATCATGTGGATCAATAACAATGATTTTCCCATTACTAATTTCAAAGCAGGCATGACCATGCCATCTTATTTTAATCATCTTTTCCACAACTCCTTCAATTTATCCCATAAACTTTTCTTTTTAACTTTTCTCTCTTCTTTATGAATTTTGTATGATACATTTTCAAACCATTTTCCTGCAAACCACAGGTTAGCTTTTTTTCCAATATAAACAGCTATCTCTTCTTTTTCCATTTTTTCCTTTAGTTCATCAAAATTACCCTTAAAAACAGGGACATTCTCATGCCATATTTCCTTTATTTTAACTCTGGCTTTATCACCTTTTACTTCAATTATAGCCACCTTACTCAAATCTTCAATAACTTCTGCTTTTTTATAACCCAACTTATTTTTCACTTCCTCCCGCCATTTTTCCAGTCTTTTGATGGAAACGCCTGTTTTTTCTGCTATTTCCTTTAAATCCATTTTAACCAAATCTTCAGCTTCTTTTATACCAGCTTGCATCAATTTTTCTTCAAAAGTCTTACCTATTCCCTTGATTTCTCTAAGTTCCATTGGTAGATAATTATTTGTCTCTATAAAAATATGATGGAATGTTTATAAGAAATTTTCTGACTACGGTATGACAAAAACAAATGATAAAAAACAAATTCTTACGGGCTAAAAAGTAAAAAATAGCTATATACGTATAGCTACAACAACAATCCATTTCGTTTTTGGCAACTTTCATTCAAAAGATTTTTTTATTTAAATGCTATCCACCATTATGAAAGAAATTTTGAGAAAGCTAGCAAATGCTCATGGCATTTCTGGATATGAGCAAAATATTAGAGATATTATTAAAGAAGAATTGGCAAACTATGTTGATGAAATAAGAACAGATACATTAGGAAATATCATTGCTGTTAAGGAAGGTGGCTCTCCATCTGTTATGCTTACAGCACATATGGATGAGATAGGACTTATGGTAAAAAGCATTGATAAAAATGGCTTTATAAGATTTGTAAAGTTTGGTGGATGGTTTGATGCAACTCTACTAAATAGCAGGGTTGTTTTGCATGGAGAAAAAGGAGAAGTATATGGAGTTATAGGTAGCAAACCTCCTCATTTAATGAAGGAAGAGGAAAAGAAAAAGAGTGTAAAAGCAGAGGATATGTTCATTGATATAGGTGCAAAAAGTAAGAAAGAAGTTGAAAAAGCTGGAATAAAAATAGGCACACCTATTACCTTAGACATGGAAATGAAGGAACTTTTAAATAATAGGGTTACAGGCAAGGCATTAGACGATAGAGTAGGGTTGGCTGTTATGATTGAAGCTGTAAAAAAAGCAAAAAGCGATGCAACAATCTATGCTGTAGGAACTGTGCAAGAAGAAGTTGGATTAAAAGGTGCTAGAACATCAGCTTATGGGCTTAGCCCTGATTTAGCTATAGTTTGTGAGGTGGCGGTAGCTGGAGATTATCCAGGAATTGATGAAAAAGAAAGCCAGATAAAAGTGGATGGTGGCGCTGTTATAACAGTTGCAGATGCTGGCGGAAGAGGGCTAATTGCTCAGCCATCCATGCTACAATGGCTTAAGAAAATAGCGGAAGATGAAAAGATAAAATATCAGCTTGAAGTTGGGGAAGGAGGAACAACAGATGCTGCTGTCATTCATATAACTAAGACAGGAATTCCATGCGCTGTTGTAAGTGTGCCAACTCGTTACATGCATTCTGGGGTTGAGCTTATAAGCTTAAATGATGCAGAAGAAGCTGTAAAATTGGTAACAAAAGCTCTGGAAAAAGTTCATGAATTAAGCCTATAGATTTCCATTCCTATTTTTTGTTTTGATGGCGAATAACTTCCAACCACTCTAACATTCTTTATTTCCACTTCATATCCCTCCTTCTCTGCTTTCCTTTTTATTTTCTCTACTCTTTCTTCAATCTTTTTCCTTTCCATTATTTCATAATAATGCAAAATTTTTCCCTTCTCTAATGCTAAAGGGAGGAAATTAAAAGATTTGTGTGGCAAATTCATTATTACATGGTCTGCATCTGGTAAATTTGGCAAAATATCTTTTGCATCTCCTTCAACAACTTCAATTATATCATCCATTTTATTTAGCTTTACATTCTCTATTGCATATTTTACAGCAACTGGATTTATATCTATCGCATATATCTTTTTTGGCTTTGCAACTTTTGCAATTAGCAGGCTAAAGGGAGCAACACCGGCAAACATATCTATAACTATCTCATTTTCTTTTACTTGCTTAGCTACCCTCATTCTCTCGGTGGATAAGCGGGGAGAAAAATAGACTTTTGCAATATCAAGCTTTATTTTTAAACCATATTCTATATGCATCGTCTCTGTTTTTTTCTTTCCAGCTACTATTTCAATATCTCTTATTCTATAATCCTCTTTAACACCCTTATCAATACATACTGTTTTAATGTACTTATTTGTTTTCATTATTGCATCTGCTACTTCTTTTGCAATGCTTTTATCATTTAGCCTAATTATTGCAATATCTCCTATAAAATCAATAGAAATTGATTCTAAATCTATCCCTTTTTCTTTCAAAACATCTTCATAACTTTTCTTCCCAACCTTCTTCATTTCTCTATACACAATTTTATAATTTTCAAATTCTACATCTTCCTTCACAGGAAAATAAACAAAATTCTCGTCTCTTTCCACCCTGTAACCTTTTAAAAGCAAATTTTTTTCTATGAGTTTCCTCCTCACCTTTTCTGCTTCCTTTTTACTGACTTTTAAACATGGAATTTTCACATCTTATAAAAACAACTTTCTATATACCATTTATGTTAATATTCATAGGCTTGGGCTTATGGGATGAAAAAGATATAACTTTGAAAGGGCTGGAGGAAGCAAAAAATTGCGATAAAACATATGCTGAATTTTATACAAGCAAAATGGGCGTTGGGATAGAAAAAATTGAAAAGTTAATAGGAAGGAAAATAGAGGTGCTTAGCAGAGAAGAGGTGGAAGATGGAAAAAAGTTGCTTGAAGAGGCAAAAGAAAAAAAGATTTGCTTGCTTACTGCTGGCGACCCAATGACTGCAACAACTCATATAGAGTTAAGGCTAAGAGCTATTGAAAATGGAATAAAAACAAAAGTAATACATGGAATAAGTATTGTTTCAGCATCAGCTGGGTTAGCGGGATTGCAGATATATAAATTTGGAAAAATAGTTAGTATTGTAAAACCCTCCAAGAACTATTTTCCTCTCTCCCCTTATGACGCTATAAAGGAAAATTTAAAAATGGGAATGCATACCCTGCTTCTTTTAGATATAGCAAATGATTGTATGACTGCAAATGAAGCTATGGAGATTTTGCTGGAAATGGAAAAAAGAAAAAAAGAAGGGATAATAAAAGATGATACTTTAATTGTTGTATTGGCAAGAGTATCGTCAGATGATGCTTTGGTAAGAGCAGGATACATAAAGGATTTAATAAATGAAGATTTTGGAAAAACTCCTCATTGCATGATTTTGCCGGGAAAACTTCATTTCATGGAAGCAAAGGCTTTAGTTATTTTAGGAAACGCTCCTCCAGAAATAATGCACTCTATTTCATAATTGAAACTACAAAAAAGAAAATGGGATATTGTCATGACATATCCTTCCATGCAAAGAAGACAATAACAACCTTTTCCTTTCATTTTTTGACCCTTCATAATTTCAAAATAAATTGCCAATAAACTATGGATAACATATATATAATGGATAGGCAGATAATGGCTGAAATAATGCCTGCTTTTAAAAGGTTCCTTTGAGTAATGTAGCCAGAAGAATAAGCAATAGCTACGGCTGGCGTAGCAATAACAAATAAAAAGGCGACGCCTCCTGCAGTTGCTGTTGCCATAGCTGTAATGGCTGCAGAAATTCCTATTTTATTTGCAAGACTTAAAGATATAGGAAGCATTGTTGCAACTGCTGCTGTATTGCTCATAAAATTGGTTAAAATGAAGGTTATTATGATTATGCATGCTAGGATTATATATGGATTGCTAAAAACTGCTGTTATTTTTAATGCAAGCCATTCTGCTGCGTTTGTTGCTTCCAGGTTTTTTCCCATAGTTATAGCTCCTCCATATACTAATATTATGCCCCACTGCACCCTCTTCTCAACATCTTCCCAGTTAATAAGTTTTAGTAGAAAGAGAGCTGAAACTGCCAATAATGCAATAACTGCAACGCCTAGTTGCGAAGAAAAGAAAATCCAGAGGAAAATAGTTGAAATTAAAATTCCTATCAATGTCTTTTCATTTTTCGTCATCCTCCCCATTTTATACACTTCTTTTTCCAACTCCTCTATAGCAACATCTATACTTCTTATCTCTGGAGGATAAAGCAAAAGCAATACTGCAGTTATGACTGGAATAGAAATGAAAACAAAGGGTAAATTTATTTTCATCCAATCTAAAAAACTTATTTCATATCCATAACCATCTAAAAATGCTATAGTTAAAGGATTTCTTGCTCCTCCTAACAAAGTTCCACAACTTCCAATTGTTGTTCCATATGCTAAGGCAAGCATACTAACAATTCCAAAATTACTTTCCTTAGGTGTTATTTTCATGGAAACTAAAATATGCATTAAAATAGGGAGCAGTAAAACAGCAACTGCATGCCCCTGCATGATAAAGGAAAGAGATGCTCCAGTTAGCATCACACCAAAAATAAATAGTTTTGGGCTTTTTCCAAACATTTTCAAAAATTTTATTGCCATTCTTTTATGCAATCCATATTTCTCGACAGCTCCAGCGATCATGAAAGATGCTAAAATAAAGAAAACTGCTTTGTTTCCAAAGCTTGCAAAAACATCTTTTGCATCTGCTACACCAAGCAATGGTTGCAACGCCAAAATTAATAAACCAGTAGCTGCAATTGGTATTGCTTCTGTAATCCATAATATTATTGCCATTGCCAAAATAGCGAGCATTATAAAGCCATCTCTACTCAATCCAGCTGGAGTAGGTAAAATCAGGGATAAAATAACAATGAATAAAGCTATAGCAATGAAAGCATTTCGCATTCTTTTGGAAAGTAAAATAAAGAATAAAAAGATTTTCATTTTAATGAAAAATCGTCACAAGCTTAGAAAAAAAGAAGCTAAGGAATTGCGCAATCAAATTAAAAATATATTAGGGTGTGAAATTGATAATGAAATTGAGATAGCTGAATATGAAAATTGGAAAATTTTTTTCATTAATGGAAAATTTCTTGGCTTATTTATAGATGACATTCCTTTTTTAAATGTGGAAGGATTAAAAAAATACAAAGCTACAAAAAGATTTGTCACAGTTGATGATGGTGCCATCAAATTCATACTGAACGGCGCTGACGTTATGGCTCCGGGAATAACTTCTGCAGATGAAAATATAAGGAAAGGAGATATTGTATGGATAAGAGATGAAAGAGGGCTTCCGTTAGCTATTGGAAAAGCTCTTATGAGTGGAAAAGAAATGGTTTTGAGTAAAAAAGGAAAAGCGGTAGAGAATCTGCATCACATTGGCGATAAGCTTTGGAAACTTTCTGTTTAGCCATTATTTACTGGCTGATAGGGATTAAAGGCTGGATCGCCATACAGTGTAAATTCGTGCAAGCAAACATATTTCTTATCCATATATTTTCCATGCTCAAATCTAACCAATGTATTCCCATTCTTTAATGGAGGAGTCCATAGAAATGTTGAATTTGCATCTTTTGGCAAATATTTATTTTTAGCATTTCTTAATGCCATTCCCACTGTTGAATCATTTTCTATCAAATCTAAAATGAAATCCTCTGCTATAACTGCTCCAAAATGTGGTTCTGGATATTTTCCATATAGCAAAAGATTTTTTGTAGCATTTAAAAAGCCCCATATACCAAATCCTTTAAAGATTTTTCCTGGCTCAAGATAGCCTGGATCAGCTGTTACTCTCGTTGAAGCAACAATTGCATTTACTCCGGAATGCAAATAAGCCTGTGTTAAGCAATTCTCCGGCAATAAACCATCTGTTCTTCCCACTATACAGCTCTCAACAAATATAACGCTTGGTCCAAAATTCATATTGACAACATATCTTACAGAATAAGCTCCTTTACTTGATAATCCGCTTGATAACAATGGTATAAATCTGCTAAGCCATGTTACAGGTGGGAAACCGCGGGCATCAAGCAAAACATCACCAGATTCATAGAGATAATAAATTCCATGATTGAAAGCAAATATGAAATTGCTATTTTCCTGGTATTTCCCTCCTTTTACTACTCTTTCTCCGCTAATCAATTCAATAAATCTTGGAAAAACAATGTTGAGACGAGTTGTATATTTATGTAAGTCTTTAAATCCTTCTCTTTGTGACGCCAACAAATGTGTTCTCCTTACATTATATCCTCCTTTTTCCAAATCCGCTCCAAGCCTCATATTTATAAATAAGCTCTCTCCACTCGGCCATTTTGTTGGCTCATGCCCTCCTGAAAGCATATTGGAAAGTGGGGTTAATATTGGCACCCATTGGAACTCCAAGCCAGCTCCTGTCTGCACAGTTGCATTGTTCTTCCAATCTCCAAGCCTATTTATAATTTCGTTGTAGAAAACTGTTCTCGCTATCAAAGCGGAGCATTCTTCTGCATTCCATCCTGTTACTCTTCCAACAGCATTTTCCATTTGTGGCCAATACGTAAATGAATTATTCTCCACATCTCCTGGCTTTGGATCAATATCACCATAAATAAAATCGCTTGGAAGCTGTACCCCAATAATGTTATCACTATCTGGATTATAATAGTAATACATTGGAACCATTGTTGGGTCTGCCATTATTGCAATGTATATTGGATTTTCCCTATAATGCTCCCATAACGCTTCCAAATCATCTACGAATATGTTGGCAATTTTTGCCAGAAGCTTATTTAGCTGTTGATGAATCTTTAACACATGTTCATTACATGGCTCTACAAGTTTTTCATTTGTTGAAGGATAAACCACTCCTTCTATGCCTATATTTTCATTTCCTGCAAATGCAAAGCTTGTATTTGCAAAAACGATTCCTTTATGGTATGCTGTCAAATAAGGAGCCATGCATGAAAGATTTTTCATTAGGGGCTCAAGAGGACTATCAATCTCCTCAACTTTTATTTTAAGCTTATATTTTCCATTAAGGGTTGAAATCCATCTGCCTAAAACTTGTGTAGTGTATTTTCCTGGCTTATTATAAATAATTGTTTCATAATGCACCTTATCAACAACAATATCGCCATTCTCCACTTCTGGAATTCCTGCTGCAGTTGATGTATATACGTATGTTTCATTATCTGGTGCAAAAATTAGCAGGAGCAAATCATCTCCTAACTCACTTACGTGTTCTGAGTTTTCATTTATCAAATCTATTTTTAAACGAGCATATTTATAATCTGGAACCTCAAAATGATTTATGCTGAAAAATCCCTTTAAAGCTGCATTTATGCTCTGCGCTGGCAAAACACAAACTGATGCAGTTTCATTTTCAAATTCATAAGAAGTTTCATTTAATACTTTAACTCTCTTTATATCTAATGGATTTGTCATTGTTACATAATTTATATCTCCAAACCTATTTTTAAGGAAGGAAATCATAAAGTCATTTATCTCTTCAACGCTATCAAATCTCCATGTCATACCATATCCTTTTAAATTTCCACAAACAAATGTATATTTGACACCGAGCTTTTTAAGCAAACTTTTAACATTATTTGTATTATTGGCAACTATAACAGGAATGTTAAGATAACTTGCCAATGGCACAGCAGCGACTCCAAGTTTATACCCTTCAAAGCTGTCTTCAATCAAAATAACTGCATCGCTCCTCTTCCAAACTTTATCAACTAATTCGATAGAAATATTTTCAGGACTACCATCTCTAATTTCCCAATATGATGCGGGATAAAAATTCTTAAATCTGATTATGGATTTAGAAGGACTACTAAAATTCTGCACCAATAATGGTTCAATATGCTGGGTGTCGCCATCATAATATAATGCAATTGGTGTTGCAATAAGAGCATAGAATGGATTTTCCATGCTGACAATAATGGGCTGGGCATCATAATTCCTTTCAGATTTAATGCTATCTATAGTTTCCATATCAAAACCACTTACTTCCTTCACTTTTTCAATACAACCAGTTAGAACCGGTAAAACAACAGCTAAAGCCATCAGTATTGCAAGCTTTTTCCTTTCCATTTTTACCCCTCTTAATACGTTATATCTTTTCCATCTATAATAATTTCGCCTACAAGCATTTTTAAATTGATTGTCTTTATAACTCCATGATTTCATTGGTAGAACTACAGGAGGGCAAAGAAGCAAAAATAATTAAGCTAGAGGGAGGCTATGGCTTTCAGAGGAATTTAAGGGCAAGAGGTATAAGAGAAGGAAAAATAGTAAAAATAGTTGCAAAACATCCTTTGCATGGTCCTTTAGTAATTTCAATAGATGGCAGAGAGACAACTATTGGAAGAGGGATGGCAGCAAAAATTTTAGTTGAAGAAATAATGAATAAATAATTGGTTGTCAAAATTGAATATCTTGTTTAGTATATCTTTCTATGATTTATCCAATAGCACTATTTTCTTGCATGCAATACAGTGCCAACTTCTTTCATTATTTGATGG
>Ga0164318_10007918_pt1 | contig 10306 bp, 10 predicted proteins | sample GuaBasSedimGuay9_FD_113734 | JGI IMG/M metagenome (GOLD analysis project Ga0164318, IMG submission 113734) | Subseafloor sediment microbial communities from Guaymas Basin, Gulf of California, Mexico - Guay9, Core 4571-4, 0-3 cm | ecosystem: Environmental > Aquatic > Marine > Hydrothermal vents...
CTCAACGACTACGATAAAATATTCTCTATCCTCAAAGAAGTAAACTTCCAGGGTTGGATATCGATTGAAGACGGGATGAACGGAATGGAGGAGATGAAAGAGTCGATGCTTTTTTTGAAGAGAATGAGAGAAAAGTACTTTGGGAATAAATAATTTGACAAGGTCAAATTTGGCTGACTCGCCTGTATGTTACTCTGAGCGAAGGGAAGGGTCTCTACAAATTAAGACTGAGATTCTTCACTTCGTTCAAAATGACGTTTCGTAAAGCAAAGTATTTGGCAAGTTCAGGATTGCCCAGACAGTAGGTAGCGAGTTTTTTTCGCTCAGGAGAAACTTCAAGAAGGCAAAAATTTTAAGCGGGAGGCAAAATGAACACCCCTCTTCTGGAAATTGAAAATCTTAAGGTAGAAATTGGGAATAAAAGAATTCTTCATGGAGTAAACCTGACCATTGAGGAAGGTACCGTGCATGTGATATTTGGTCCCAATGGTTCAGGTAAGACTACCCTTGTGGGTGCCATTATGGGGTTACCTTAATATAGGGTGACCGATGGAGACATAAAGTTCAAGTGAGAATCTATTGTAGTATTTAGCTATGGAAGAGCTCATCCGCACATTTATTGCTGTAGAGATCAGCAAATCCGTAAGAGACCAGATATCCCGGCTGGAGCAGCACTTGCGGAAAGAGGGGGCGAAGGTGGGCTGGGTTAGACCTGAAAACCTTCACTTGACGCTGAAGTTTCTGGGTAATGTCCAGTCGGTCCGCATTGAAGATGTGGTAGGGGCAACCCAAGACGCGGTTCAAGGAATAAAACCCTTCGCCCTGTTTTTCTCTGGACTGGGTGCCTTTCCAAGCTTGAAACGCCCTCGAGTTATCTGGATTGGAGTAGAGGAAGGGGCAGTGAGTCTGGGGAGAATCCAGAAAGAGCTGGAAGAAAAGCTATTCCAGCGAGGCTTTGCCCGAGAAGAACGCGAATTTTCACCGCATCTAACCATCGGAAGGGTAAAATCCCAGAAAGGTATCGGTGGACTTGTCTCAAAGCTCGAGAAGACACAATTTGAGTCTGAAAAGATGTGGGTGGAACAGATCGTGGTGATGCGCAGTGATCTGAAACCTACCGGGGCAGTCTACACCCCCTTAGGGGTTTGCCAACTGGTTTAACCCAATCTGGAAAAATTGAACACTGAAAAGCACCGAACGGCATCGAATATTTATTGACTGATAAAAAGGTTCCCTCGAAGAAGGCCGATTCTGCTGAAAATGGCCTCCATTCTATCTTGAAGACAGATGTAGGAGGCGTCTCCAGACGCCGACGAAATCGGGCTCTGGAGAGCCCTCCCACAGGAATAGATGTGTGAGGTGAGCGGGCAGTACTGCCAGGACCTCTATTGTTCGACGGGCTCTAAAGATGAGCAAAACTGCCATTGCAAACGAAGCAAAGGATCTGACCTGTTGATGAATTGGACTAACTTATGAGATGCTTGAGCAAGCTCAGCATGGCAAGAACGGACTTTCTACGAATAGCTCAATATTGCAGTGGACTCTTCCCTGTTGGTGAGTAGTTGTTGTGCTTAGAACCGGTCACCAGTGACCACTCGCCAATTCCACTGAAAGGTCAAAAACTATCAAGAAAGGAGTGAGAGAGATGGCCGACGAGGAGAAATTGAAAGTAGCAGAGCTGGCAGTGTCGCAGATAGAGAAGCAGTTTGGCACTGGATCCATAATGAGATTGGGAGATGAGCGGTTCCGGGTGAAGGCTGAAACTATCTCCACCGGGTCGCTCACCCTGGATGCTGCCTTAGGCATTGGGGGAGTGCCCAGAGGCAGGGTGGTCGAGATATTTGGCCCGGAGGCATCGGGCAAGACCACCCTGGTACTCCACGTAATTGCTGAAGCACAGAAAAAAGACGGCATCGCCGCCTTTATCGATGCCGAGCACGCCTTAGACCCAGTCTACGCTAAGAACTTGGGTGTAGATGTGGATAATCTGCTTATCTCCCAGCCCAATTATGGAGAAGAGGCATTGGAAATCACCGACACTCTGGTCCGCAGCGGGGCGTTGGATGTGATTGTCATCGACTCGGTGGCGGCATTGGTGCCAAGGGCGGAGTTGGAAGGAGAGATGGGAGAGTCCCATATGGGACTTCATGCACGATTGATGTCCCAGGCGCTACGGAAACTCTGTGCCTCCATAGATAAGTCGCGCACTTGCGTAATTTTCACCAATCAGATCCGGATGAAGATCGGAGGGCTTCAGTTCGCCAATCCCGAGACCACCACAGGCGGACAGGCCCTAAAATTCTATTCATCTGTGCGGTTGGATATCAGACGCATTGCAGCCATCAAGAGCGGGGACCAGACGCTGGGCAACAGAACCAGGGTGAAGGTGGTGAAGAACAAGATGGCACCGCCTTTTAGAATTGCAGAATTCGATATCATATACGGAGAGGGGATCTCCAAGGAGGGCGATCTATTAGATACAGCCGTTGCACATAATATCGTTCAGAAGAGCGGTACTTGGTTCGCTTATGAAAAGGAGAGATTGGGACAGGGACGGGAGAACGCCAAGGCATTTCTGAAAGAAAATCCGGAGATCGCTGCCCAGATTGAGGCAAAGGTGAGGGAGACATTGGGGCTTGCTCCAAAGGAGTGAAGATCACAGAGCTGCTTGGGGACCAAGATTCAATACTCGCTGCCCCTTTCCCAGCTTCATAGAAGAGGCGATGGCCTGGGTGATGAACTGTTTGGCCCTCTGCACCGCCTCCGGTACATCCCGTCCTCGGGCCAAACTGGCAGTTATGGCGGCGGAGAAAACACATCCCGTGCCGTGAGCCCCCTGGGGGATCCTCTCCGCCCTGAACTCCCAGAATCTGCTTCCGTCGAACAGGACGTCTACCGCCTGTTCCTCCAGATGCCCTCCTTTTACCAGGACAAATTGGGGGCCCAGCTTCCACAGGCGCTCTGCTGCTCTTCTCATCCCATCTAAAGATCTCACCGGCTCTATTTCTGCTAAGATTTGAGCTTCAAAGAGATTGGGAGTGACTACCTTGGCCAAGGGCAGCAGATCCGCCCTCAACAGCTCTACTCCATGAGGATCAAGAAGAGCGGTGCCGCCGGTAGCACTCATTACCGGGTCTACCACCAGGTTTTGAACTTTGTACCTCTTCAACTTCTGGCAGACTGCTTTCACAATAGAGCCACGGTGGAGCATACCAGTCTTGACAGCCTGAATCTCTATGTCTGTGAAGATTGTGTCTATCTGCCGAGCAACAAATCGAGCCGGGAGAGGACGGAGCGCCCAGACCCCGGCGGTATTCTGGGCAGTAGCTGAGGTGATGACAGAGAGTCCATAGACCCCGAAATTCCAGAAAGTTCTCAGGTCTGCTTGAATTCCTGCTCCCCCACTGGGGTCGGAACCGGCGATGGTCAGCGCCCTTTTCAACTGTTTTTACCCTCCTGTTCGCATATTGTTGCCAACTGTTCGGCCGCTTTTCGAGGATCAGGGGAGGCGAACACTGCCCAGGCCACAGCTATTCCGTCTGCTCCAGCCCTTAGGACCCGAGCGGCATTCTCTCTGTTTATTCCCCCGATGGCTATCACCGGTATCCCGACCGCTTTTTTAACCTGAGAGATTAACTCCAGGCCGGTCGCTTCTCCAACATCCGGCTTCACCGCGGTGACGGTTCTGTTCACATAAATCGGACCGACCCCCAGATAGTCAGCTCCTCCCCGCCAGGCACCGATTGCCTCCTGAAGATTGCCCGCTGAGATGCCTATGATCTTCCCAGCTCCCAATATCCGTCTGGCCTGGGCCAAGGGTGTGTCTTTTTGGCCCAGATGGACCCCGTCGGCATCCACTGCTTCTACCACCTGCAGGTTATCGTTGATGATCAAGGGCACACCGTACTCCTGGGACACCCTGCGAAGCATTCTCGCCTCCTGGATCATCCCTTCCTCAGACAGATGTTTTTCCCGGTATTGAACCACTCTGGCCCCTCCTTGAATGGCCATCTCTACTACCTCTGCCAGTGGCCGTCCTCGAGAGAGAGCGGAATCTGTGACCACGTAAAGCCCCGAGATAGTGATATTTTTCATCTGAAGCCTCAGAGATATTACAATTGGAGAGATAAGGAACCCAAAGCCGTTCTTTTAGTTAACCCTCCGGTTAGTTCTCTCTAGAAGAGATCTGCTAAGAAAGTCCTTTCACATGGGCGTAGGGCAGAAGTGGGTTCTAATCGCTGAGGGCATAGCCCCCACATGAAGTACACCATGGCCTTCACCCCGTTGGTTGGCTGACGGAAAGCACAATTGCTCCACCCTTCTACCCCCAGGCAAATTACCCCATCTCCATGATTAACCCTAAGTGTGGCGATAAATCGTCCGGCTACCGCATAATTAGGCTGACAATGAAAGCACCCATCCCTAAGACCCAGAGTCTACGCACCATAAATGGGCTACACTACAGACAACAACAAAGCATGCCTTTACCAACTGCTTTTTCTCCCCCTCTCCCTCTCACCCACTCTCCCCCTCTGCCTGTCCGAGAGGCACGCTGCAAGCGACGGTTCATAGCAGTGAGACTTATCGCCTATCGCCAGCAAAGGGATGGCTCTTACTTCTTGGCCTTACGCTTAAACTGCATTTCGTAAAGTTCCCTGATCCTTTCGATGGTGTCGATCTGATCCACATTCTTATCTTCTCTAATTCGGCTGATGCGGGCAAATCTCAGAGCAAAACCGGACTGATAGTGCGGACTTTTCTGTATCTCGTTGTAAGCCACTTCCACAACTATCTCTGGCCTCACATACACTGTGTAGGGGGTCTCGGAGGTTTTAAGGGCTTTCAGCCTTTGGGTAATCCAGGCAAATTCTTTGTCAGTCAACCCCTTGAAGGTTTTCCCCACTACGTATAGCCGGCCAGATTCTTCGTCTCTGGCCGCCAAGTGGTAGTTAGAAAGCCAGCCTCTCCTTCTTCCATGGCCCCAGTCTGCTGCGATCACAGTCAGGTCAAGATGATCGGCAGGTTTGATCTTGAACCAATTCTTGCCTCTTGCGCCAGGGGTATAGGGACTGTCTAAGGCCTTTGCCATCAGCCCTTCATGGCCACAGTCCATAGCTTTAGACAAAAATTCCCTAGCAGCAGCGACATTGTGAGTCACCAGTCTGGGAGCCAACAGAGAAGGGTCGCAGATACTGGACAACAGGGTCCGTCTCTCTTCATAGGGTGTGTCGATTAGAGACTTCCCTTCCCAGTAAAGCAGGTCAAACAGATAGAGTCTTGCTGGCACCTCTCTTATCATTTCATCTAACCGGTGAACTCTCCTGAACCTTCGCATTATCTGTTGGAAAGGCAAGGGTTTTTGATCTTCCCCTACGGCTATCACTTCACCTTCGACTACCGCCTCTCCGACCTTAAGCCGTTTTTTCGCCAGTTGCACTATATCAGGGAAGCTATCGGTGACATCACTTAGGTGTCTGCTGAATATCTTCACCTGCTCGGCGTTTTTGTGAATTTGAACCCGTGCTCCGTCAAATTTGTACTCCAGGGCAGTTCTGCCTCTATGTTCAGAGAAGACCTGGTCAAGGTCTTTTGCCACCTGTGCTAACATGGGTTGAATCGGTTTGAAGACCTGGATATCAATGGCCTGAAGTCCAATTTTCCCCTTCCTGAGGGCTACAGTGGCCACCTGCCCCAGGTCGCCAGCGAACATATACGCCTTTCTGACCAATTCCACATCTACCCCAGCGGATCGAGCGATGGCCTCCAGCATCACGCCTTCACCGACGCCGTGTTGCATCTCTCCAAATATCATCTTGAGTAGGTATTTAGCTTCGAGCTCTCTGGCGCGACTCAGCATCTCCTTCAGGAGACTCTCCTTCTTCGCTCTCGACCCTTTGCCGCAGGCAGAGGCGATCCGGCAGAAGTAGCGGTACACCTCCACAATAGTGAGCGGGCGCCCATCTCTCTCGAGACTCAGGTTATCCTCTACCCTCTGGATTGTCCTCCAACTCAGATTCAGAGTTCTGGGATCAGAGGCGGGGAAGACCCTGCCTATGATTAACAACACCGCCGGGCCTATCTCCTCTTCTTCCAGAGAATGCAAGAAGGCCCCGACCAGCTGGACCATCTCCGTCCTTCTGGCAGTCTGCTGAAGCTTTGCACAGAGTTCTACCAGGGCAATGAAATGAGTCTCCTGAACCATCTTGACTCTACATGTTTAAAGCGGAATCGTCGAATTCAACGGAAAAAACCTCCTCCACTGCTTCGCATCACTACGGAGGCAGTATAGTCCTTTATGGCTGTGATTTGCCCTGAACCGGGAACTTAGCAACCTTCAGCTCAGCTTTCCATACAGCGCTTTCCACGAGGGAAAGCTGAGCGGTTGGGGTTCTATTTTTGCCCTCAACTTCTGCAGGAAGAAGATCCTATCCAGTCCAAATTTGACTACAGATACCTTACCTTCCTCGACCACCACAGCCAGTTCCTTTTGCTGTTTGGTATAGCCGATCTTTACCTGGTGTTCTCCAGGTCGGAGATTAGGGACAAGGATTCCGTTGTATTCTCCGCTCTGCCTTGGCCTCCAGGTTTCTCCATCTACTGAGATAATCAGCTTCGTGTCACTTATTGGTTCGTCTGTGGGGGTCTTTATTAAAGCAAGCCAACAGCCAATTATCGGTTCTGGGACTCTCTGAGGGGAGAAACTCTCCCTCTTTTCAGAGAAGGCTACATCTTTACTGAGCCACAGGGGCTTTTCGACTTTGGTAGCCAACCCCTCGCTCTGGGTTAGCACATAAAACAGAAGATTAACTCCAAATTGGAGACTGCGAGCATCTTTTCCCTCATGCCATGCTCGGCTTAGGCCCACAGAGCTCAGAATCACAGACAGTCTGCCGTTCACCTTTACCCCCTCCAGATAATTGAGAGCGCTTGCTAAGGGTGGACCGTCGTCGAAATCGTAAAAACTGTGATAAAGAGAATGGGTTTTGGGTATTTTGAAAAACCTGGCGTCCTGTCCCAATATCTGTTTAAGGTAGGCTTTCATTTGCACGAGGAACGGATCCGCGCTGGTATAGTATCGCTGGCTCCCCTGGCTTTCGGCGAACAGGAAGCCACCCTGACGTAGGTATTTCCCCAGATTCTCTTTCTCCACAGAGCTGAGTTGAAAGGATGTGCCATCACCAAGCATAAAGACCACGGGGCTGCGGAAAAGCGCTGGTGAACTCAATTCTATGTTTCCCTTAATCCTGGCCAGAAGGTGTGTGTGATCTCTTACATAACGCACCAGATTGGATATTGCCAAATCCAAGCGGCTTTGTCCTTCAAATCTCACCTGATTAATGTTGATGTAGCCGGTCACCCCTCTCCTGTCTGTTGGATCGAGAATAATGATGGAGTTGTATCTTCCGGTGTCCAGATCTTGCATCCTGAACAACCCGTTCTGCAAATCGGGTAAGCCCCCGAGCCGAGGAGACGGAAATGTGGGAGGAGAACTTGGACCTATCCATTTCAAGTCAAGGACTCTTTCAGTCCTCAGCTTATCTGTTAGAGACACAAGGCATAGTTGTTTCAAATGCACTGTCTCCTTAACTGTCCACAGGGTGGTATCTGCTGGTATTGACAGAATGCTTAAAGTTGCTGGTTCGCTCTCTCGACGCAACATTTCCATTGAGGCTGGTAGCGCACTGGCTCTGATCACTTGGTCAAATCTCTCAGGTTGGATCCAGTAGGGAATCAGGCGAGCCCTATAGGTTTGCTGTTCCGGCTCCGGGAGAAGGGGATAGGAGATCAAAAATACTATAGAATGGAGCAAAAAAGAGACAGCGAGGCCGGCAATCAACAGACCTCTGGTTCTCCAGAACCCTTCTCTCCAGACTTTGAGCATGTGAATCACCTTTTCCAGTGTGCCTTCATTCTAGGGATATTTCTTGTCTTTCAGTACTATTCACTGTTCAGATTCTGTTGAAAAATGCTCAAATAAGCTCTCGAGGACGTCCTCGTCTCTGCGTAAGTTCAATATTTCGGCGTGCGGCGACGCACACCTGAGCGTCTTAAATGACTTTTCGACAGAGTCTGTTCAATTGTTCCGGAACCGGTTTTCATCTCTGGCAGTTGCGCCAAAAGTCAGTGACCTTCGGCTTTGCCTTAATCTCTGAGATCGTGAGGCCACAGACCGGACAGGGCTGGCTCCCCCTTCGATGCGCCTGGAGGAAATCCCTCAGTTCGATTCTGTTCACCTATTCTGTCATTGATGGCCTGAATAGCTTCGGATAGCACTGTTTTTATACTGTGGTATAATCGCTCAACCTTCTTTGGTCTGAGGCCGGGCCTTTTCCGGAAGGGGAAGATGCCAGCAGCAAACAGTATCTCGTCGGAGTAGGCATTGCCGACGCCAGCTAGAAAGCCCTGGTTGATAAGCAGATTCTTTATCTCTTCGGGATGTTTGCGGATCCTTATCTGGAAGTCCTCCAGAGTGAATTCATCATCGAGAGGCTCAGGGCCTAAACTGAGAAATGAGGATATTTGAGAACTCATTGTCCCCGACTAAATAGACCCTACCGATCAGTTGGAAATCAGAGTACCGTAATTCGACAGGGTTGTTTAGACCCAGACGGAGACAGGTGCGGAGTTTCAGCCGAGTAGCAGGTTCACAGAGCCGTATCCTTCCAGCCAACATGAGGTGGAGCACCAACTGACAATTGGTTTCTAAACCGAAGATCAGGAATCTCCCCCGGCGACTGACCTATAAAATGGTCTTTTCCTTGGAGATCTGAGTGAGTTGCTCCAAAGAGGGATATCTGATAACAATCGGCTGCAGTATCTGGAGCCTTTCTACCTGAAGTCCTCGTATCCTTTGGTTCGGAACCTTTTCAATCACTTCCAGGTCAGGCACTTCAGGCATAGCGGCTTCTTTTGTCAGGTCGACTTTTCTTTTGATACAATATCCATTTCTCTTTTCTGCTCTGTTTGCTGTCTCGATCCAGATAGAACCGGAAGGCTTCCCCTTCCTGGGTTTTCACTCGATACCAGTTACGGTGTCGACAGTCCCTTTTCTTGGGGGCCAGGGGGGACTGAACCCGAAATCCTGCCAGGCACTCTCCAGCTTAACTATCCTGTATTCAGGTTCCTCCCAGAGGAATGAGACAGGCAAGCCCGACTGGATGCCTACTTTCAGCTTAATCTTCTGGCAGTAGAACTCACTCATAGTCGAGGTATTCTCAATGTTCTGTTTGGAGTCGGTTTTATTTAAAATATACCTTGCTTTTAGATTTAAGTCAACCCCTAAAGTTGCGATTAGTCACAGAGTTTGCATAGAAACTGTGAAGTAATACAGAGACTTCCGAACTTATGGTATAGACTGTAGAGTCAAAAGCTTCCCACCAGTTAAATGGCGGTTCTGAATCATGGCAAAAAAAATGTTGCCTTTGAGTTGAAGAGTGCTCATATTATGACGCATATAGACTAAGGGGATCTATTGCAATGGCTAAGCTCAGAGAAGGCTACGCTTCGATGTGAACCTATTCTTGTTCTATTTACAGGATTCCTACGCAGACGTTGTTTATCTAATGAACTAAACTTTCACAAAAATCCCAAGAATGTCTCTGCAAGTCGTTCAAATAAAGTGAAATAAATGGAGCGCAAGGATGAGCCAAAGATGGGGATTGAATCCCGACTACTTCGCCGTGGATCACTGCGGCCTTTATCTTAAGGCCCCAAAGGAGATTAAAGAGTTGGGGTTCGACGGGATATTGGGGTTGAGGTCCTTAAGCCCGACCAAGCCCAAGTTCACCCTCACCTTCTCGGATATAAAGAGGGGCCTGAGAGATGTGGGCCTTAGATTCTTTCGATTCCACGCGGACTGGATCAACATGGCCAGCCCCGTAGGGTGTGGAACTACCCACGGGGCCAGCCCGGAGGAGTCAGAGCGCAGGAAGGCGACAGACTTCTATAGGCGGTAGATAGGATATGCCAGAAAGCGGAGGCAGAGCAACTGGTTATCCATCTCGGCGCGGCCTAGAATCTGGATACTCCTGAGTAACGCCAAGAGGCTGTTGGATTGGCCGCCGACTCCCTGAAAAAGCTCGTAGGGAGATCAAAGGGACGAGGGTCAGAATTGCCCTTGGGAACGAAGGGACTGGTTCTCCAGATTCCGAGCTGAGGTATGAAGAGGCCATGCCCGAAAGCCAGCTCGATCCCGAACGCATGTTTGGGGCCAGTCCTAAAGAGGTCGCCTCGGTGATTGAGAACCCCGAGGTTCAGGATTGAGTGGGAGTCTGTCTGGATACGGGCCATGCTATTTCCACGAAGC
>Ga0164318_10007919_pt1 | contig 10306 bp, 11 predicted proteins | sample GuaBasSedimGuay9_FD_113734 | JGI IMG/M metagenome (GOLD analysis project Ga0164318, IMG submission 113734) | Subseafloor sediment microbial communities from Guaymas Basin, Gulf of California, Mexico - Guay9, Core 4571-4, 0-3 cm | ecosystem: Environmental > Aquatic > Marine > Hydrothermal vents...
CAACCAGCCTTTCATAAAATTCAGGTGTCACCGTTGCAGTAGTTGGGTTATGGGGAAAATTAACCACAAGGAACTTTGCCTGAGGAACATTGTTGTCCAGAGATTCTACAAGGTCAGAAAAGAAACGGTCTTCATCCACTTCAAAAGTATCTTCATTAAAAATAAGCCGCATCTTCTCTACAGAGCCGCCTGCCAATACAAATGCCTGTGAGTGAATAGGATAGGTAGGATCCGGTACGATCGCTAGATCTCCAGGGTTTGTAATGGCCTGCACCAAATGTACATACCCCTCTTTACTTCCCATGGTTGCTACCACTTCCGTGTTGGGGTCAAGATCAACATTATACTTGCGCTTATACCAGTTAGACATTGCCAAACGAAGTTTGTAGATTCCTTTACTTGCAGAATAACCATGTGTTTTTGGCTTTCTTGCTGTTTCACACAGTTTGTCAATAATAGGTTTTGGTGTTGCTGCATCCGGGTTTCCCATAGAAAAATCTATAATATCATGACCGTCTCTTCTGAGATTCATTTTTAGATCATTGATCTCAGCAAACAGGTATTTCGGTAAACGGTTTATTTTTTCAAATTGAATTTCATCAAACATTTTTTCTCTCTTCTTAACTTAATTGGTTCTATTTTCTTCATTCACTGTATTTCTATTTTCAATATTCAGTTCTTCTGCAACGTTTGGCTCAATAACTGTTTTAACTTCTGTTTCAGGATTTCCATGTCCCGGCATGATCATTTCACTTAATTTCTCTTCTGAAAATGGGAGCATTGCATTTAACTTTTCTTTATCAAAATTGATAAAAGCATACCAAATGGCAAATCCTATCATAATAAATACAATGAACATGAAAAGTTTGGATTTACCTTTTTTCTCTACAGGTTGCGGCAAACCGATCGTAACTCTTTCATCTTCTTTCAGTCCCTCATAATACACTATCGCCTCTGCTTTCACTGCTGAAAGGTCTGAATGATACTCTCTCTCAATAATAGAAATAAAACCCATAGTCTTCACTCTGTTGATCTTTTCAAAATCAGAAGCTACAAGGGCATCAATATTATCTTCTGCAATATTTGTCTTTGCAGAAATCGCTTTTACTGTATTTTCTTCAAGTATCTCATTTAACTGCATAACCCATCCTGTGTATTAAAATTGCTGCAGCTGCACTCACATTCAAGGAGTCAAATGCATGCTTCATCTCTATGGAGACCACATCGTTTATTTTTGATTTTGCTTTTTTTGAAAGCCCTTTGCCTTCAGATCCGAGTATTAACACTCTTTTGGATGAAAACATCATATCCTGTACCGCTGTACCATCCATGTCTGCCCCGTAAAAAGTAAAACCTACTTGTTGCAGTTCATTGAACACATCCATAATATTGTGATTGACCATAAACGGCATATCGAGCAAAGCGCCCGAACTTGTACGGGCTATAGCTGCAAAGTTCAACTGTTTTACACCGGTGGCAATAATGGCGTCCACACCAAGTGCATAGGCAGAACGTACGATCGCACCGATATTCCCCACATCCGTTAAGCCGTCAAGTATGACAATAAAATCATTTTTCTTGATCTCAGAAAGTCCACTCTCTTTAAAATCAGAGACTTCAAGCAGTAAGCCCTGATGGTTACCGCCCTTGCTCATGGACTGTGCCCACTTCTCTTCCAGGAATTTGATCTTGTCATGATGCTCATGAAAGAGCTTCTGCGGCAAAATACCTTTTTTGGCGACGTAAACAGTGCTAATCGTATCGGGATGTTTCTCTAAAGCATAGAGACAAACTTGTTTTCCATAAATAATCATAACAGTGATTTTATCTAATTTTTACTTGAAATCTGCGTGTATAGATTTTTAATCAATTTTTAATAAGTGTTTCATACCATTCTTTAACACTCTTGTCACTCAGTTGTGCAAGGAGTTTTGCCTTGGGTTTAGGCGGAAGATCCAGCTTCAGGACTTCTGAAAAAGATAGACTTTTTTCTGTACTTTTTTTAGCAGAAATGACAACAACCCACTCTCCTCGAATGGTCAGTGTTTTAAATTTTTCATCAAGTTCTTTAGCCGTACCCCGGAAATAACTCTGGTATTTTTTGGAGATCTCTTTGGCTAAAAAAAGCTCCCGCTCTTCATCCAGTTCCACAAGCTCTTTAAGAAGTTTATCCAGCCTGTGCGGAGACTCATAAAGTACAGTATTGTACCCGTTGTTCATTGCTTCGGAAAGTGCAGCACTTCGTTCTTTCCCCTTATGCGGTAAAAAAGCATAAAAGAGGAATTTTCCCTCTTTGAAGCCCGAAGCGGCATACGCAGTGGTCACCGCCGATGCACCGGGAAGTACATCATACTTGATCTTGTTCTTTTGGCAATATTCCACTAACAGCTGTCCGGGATCAGAAATCACCGGCATACCTGCATCACTCACATAAACTATCTCTTTTTCTTCAAATACAGAAGCAAATTCTTCTATGCGTGCTGCTCCGTTATGCTCATTAAAAGAGTAAAACTCCACATCCGGATACGTCATATCAAAACGCTCTTCAAGTAGACGTAAAAGCCTTTTGGTCTGACGTGTATCTTCACAGAAAAACAGTTCTGCATTTTCAAAAAGCTTCATAGCTCTAATGGTGATATCTTGTGGGTTTCCAATGGGGGTGGGTATGAATGTGATCATAAAAAAAGAGGGGTGAACAAAGCCCACAGGGCTTGTTCAGGCAACTTAAGAAAGTTTATATTTACTTTTAAACTTCTCAACTCTACCGGCAGCATCAAGAATCTTCTCTGATCCTGTAAAGAATGGGTGACATTCATTACAAATATCAATACTCATCTCTGGTTTGTTAGTTCTGATCTCAAACTCGTTTCCACAAGCACATTTAACTTTACACTCCATATAATTTGGGTGAATACCTTTTCTCATACTATTTCCTTAAAAGTTTGTTTTTATGACAGGTAACTAGCCTGTTCCAGTCAATGACTCTTCCATATTTGCAAGCAAACAGGGTTATTGCAACACTCTTTGGTGAGACAATTAAGACCGGTATTTTATCGGAAAATGTTTAAAATAGTATAAAACAACCAAAAAAAGTTATGTCTTAGTATGGAAATTTACTGGAATCTATGTGCGAAAGTTAAGCTATTTATTTTAAATTTTTATATTTCAAAAGAAATACAATAGGAAATTTTTGGTATGCTTTTTATATGAATATTCGAAAATTATTAATTTTTATTCTTCTACTTTCTACGTTTATACGTGCCAATGAGGGACCTGTTAGCGCCAAAGCAGTCGTTTCAAATAAAAACATTCTTAGCGGAAATGTTGTATCACTTCACATCAGGGCTACCGGTCAACAGGCTGTATTCCCAATAGTCAAAAATATTGATGGTGTCAAAGTCCTGAGTAGTGATGAAAGAATTACCAATATGCATGTCTACAACAATGGCAAGCTCAAAACAGAATGTACTATCTTCACTTTGACCTTTGCACCCCAAAAAGACATGACCATACCTTCATATGAAGTAGAAATAGAAGGAAGAATCTATAAAACAAAACCCATTAAACTTAAAATGAAAGATACCACTACTTCAAATCAGAACAAAAGTGACATCTTTTCACTGAAGCTAAAATCTAATCAAAAGCGTGTAAGTGTTGGTGAAGCATTCTTAGTCACGGTACGTCTTTCTCTACAAGATAGTTTCATTATTTCCAAGAAGCTTCAATACCATAGACCAAAGTTTGAAGGATTTTTTGTTGAGCAGATAGGTAAAGGGAAGAGTTATGATGATAAAGATGGTCATCTGATCACAGAAATAAAATATATTCTCACCCCTCATTCAGAGGGGAATTATGTACTGGGACCGGCCTATGCAAAAATCGGATTACAGGACCGAAGTAAAAAACTTATGGCAAATGTAGACAAAAGCAGAAAGATGTTCCAAAGAGCTTCCAACACTCTGGAGTTAGAGGTATTGCCTAAAACGACACAAAGTGATCTTGTAGGAGTATTTACATTAGAGAGTAACATAGATACACAAAAAGTTGTAGCAGGGAAACCTGTAAAGCTCCACATAAAAATAAAAGGATCGGGAGATCTTACCCGTTTTGATTTTCCTGACTATATGATAGAAGGCGTAACTGTCTATAGTGATGAGGCAAAAGTAAATATAAGAGAAGTAGATGATAAGATATATAGTAGCTACAGTAAAGAGTTTGTGTTCATTTCTGAAGAGGACTTTACTATACCTGAGCAAACTTTCCATATGTACAACCCTAAAGACGGGACGTTAAAAAAGTTGAAAGTTGATAACACTTATGTCAAGGTAAACCCATCTGACGCAGTTACGGTAAAGGTAAAAATATCTAAACCTTTTACACCAGCCACATCTATAAAAAATGAAGCAATGAAGCTGAAAGAAAAACTGGAAACCATCCCCTCATACTGGTGGATATTACTACTTTCATTTACAGTAGGAGGTCTGTTTTTTTACCTGTTGCGCTATCTGCCTAAACAGAAACAAAGATCATATAAAGAATCAGAAGCATTAAAAATACTCTTGCCTCATATTAGTAAAGATCCAGATGTAGAAAAGATGGTACTTAAACTATATGCCCGAAAAAATGGTGACAGATCTGTAAAGATCAACAAGAAGTTGCTTAAAGTACTGGTAGAACGTTTTAGCTAAAGTATTAAAGTAATTTTTGGCTGCTTACAGCACATACTGCACTCTCACTTTTGAGCACAAGTGGCGTATTGAATCCTATAATATCTTTCAAACCGAAAAGTGCCTCTTCTTCTTTTGTAAATCCACCTTCACAGCCAATAACTATTGTATCAAAGTCACTGTTTAGTATAAAATTATTTTCAGAAAAATTCAGCATTTTACTTTTGGGATATTTTATCAGAAAATCTTCCAGGTCATTGGCCATTTCAAGCTGCATCATTTTAGATCTTCCTGACTGCTGGGAAGAGTTCAAAAGTATTTTTTCCAAACGTTTAAAATCTGGTTTAAAACTTTTTTGGGAACGTTTACAGTAGATAAATGTGATCTTCTCTACACCCATTTCATTGAGTGAGGGTAAAACTTTTTCAATGCTTTTGGGGTCAATGACGCACCAGCCGATATGCAAAGACTGTTTTGCTTTGATCTCCAGTGTCTGACTCTCTTTCAAGTCAAGAATCACGGAACGTTTATCGATATGAGAGACACAGTAAGTGTGCAACAGACCATCTTCCAGGTTGCGCAGGTGCAGCACATCTTCTGCTTTATGCCTGCGTACTTTGAAAATATACCTGTGATCATCTCCGCCCAGTGTGAGTTGAGGCTTTCCTGCCTCTTTATTGTAAAGATACAGCATGACTTAGATGGCCAAGAGACCTTTGGCCTTAAGGACCATAAGTACTACCATGATCATCACAAGCAAGATCTGAAGTACGGAGATCTTCATAAACCCACTTTTAAGTACTTTATGGGTTTGGGGGTTTTCAAGCTTTGCTATCTTGATGAGTTTATACTTTTTGATCTCTATGAACATCATTGCAGCCCAGATCGCGGTCATGAGTATCACTGCAACAGAGAAAGGAAGTTCCCCTGCTACCAAAGCAATAAGTCCAGTAAATGCAATCATGGTTGCAAGCCCCTGAAAGACCATAGTGTAGATAAAGCTTGCTTTTCTGAAACCTAAAGGATTTTTTGCTGTCATCTTGGGAATAAACAATCCAGCTAGCAAAAATGCCAAAAAAACTTTTACCAAAATACTGTGTGTCGCCAACATTTGTTCTATCATAAAAATATCCTTATTCTTGTACATTTTTTTAAAAGTGGATTATACCCTATTTAGTTATAATCAAAATAAACTAAAGGTAACTTATGGCTGTTCTTATCACTGAAGCACTGGATATTATCTATCAGAATATCTCTCCCGTCTCTACTGAGATCATTCCCATTGAAATGGCTTTGGGAAGAGTATTGTCAAAAGAGTATATTGCCAGTTTCGACCTGCCTCGTTTTGACAACTCTGCCATGGATGGCTATGCAGTACTTTGTGCCGATGCAGGTTCCACCGTACACAGTGACCAGGTCATCTATGCCGGAGACAACCCTGCCATGGTACTGCAAAAAGAAACAGCCTTGCGCATTATGACCGGTGCACCCATTCCCCAGGGTGCGGAAGCCATTGTACCTTTTGAGTTTGTCACCGTAGAAGAGTCCAAGATCGCCCTCCCCGAAGAGATACCTCAGGGTGCGCACATAAGACGTGCCGGTGAAGATATGAAAAAAGGAAAAGTGTATCTGGAAAATGGAGACAAGATCACTGCCTACAGTATTACCCTGCTTGTCTCACAGGGCGTGACACATGTGGAAGTGTACCGCAAGATCAAAGTGGCAGTCTTCTCTTCGGGAGATGAACTGCGTTCACACTTTGAGCGCGTCGAAGCACATCAACTCTACAACTCAAATACTCCTATGTTTCTCTCAAGGGCCAAAGCTTTAGGCTGTGAAGTCTCGTATGTCCCAAATATAGGTGATACAGTTCAGGCACTGGAATCTGCCATTAAAGATTCTCTTCATGCAGATATTATCATTACTACCGGAGGTATGTCTGTGGGAGACAAAGACTTTACACAAGAGGCTTTTGCAAATTGCGGTATGGAACTCTTTTTCAACAGAGTTGAGATCAAACCGGGTAAACCCGTAGCTTTTGGAAAAATTGACCAGACCGCTATCGTCAACCTGCCGGGGAATCCTCTGGCTGCCATGGTAAATTATGAGATCTTCATACGTACGATCATTCACAAAATGTCTGGAGCTTCAGCCTATTATCATCATACTATTGAGACAAAAATAGCTGTAGACTTCCAAGCAAAAAAAGGAAAATACACCGTCACACTCGGGCATTTTGACGGCAAAGCATTTATGCCTCTCAAAGAGCAGATGGCCGGCATGGTCACACCTATGCAGGAGGCAGAAGTAATGATGCTTACCCAGCCGGATATTCGTCACCTTAAAAAAGGAGATGTCGTAAAAATTATTCCTATAAAATGGGAGTTTTTTAAGACGGAGAAAGAGGATTTCTATACTAAATAATCCTCTTTTATACTTTTTTAGGGTTTGTCATTAAAGTGTTAGTCAGCAATTTTGACCATAGATCACGGTCACTCCACTCAGATTGAACCTGATTTGAGAAAAGTATATCTTCCAGAGCTATTTTACCCATCAAGACACTGTGTGCATCTTCTTTAAAGCCTTGAGCATACCCTGTTTCAGTCTCATGCACGATGATACTGTGAAGCGTGACTTCTCTTTCACCATTTTGCATTTCAGTACAGGCCAATACACGCTCAACGATCAGAAACAGTACACGGGAAAACTGTTCAGCAGAAGGAGAGACCGGAAGTTCTACCCAGCGATTACTGTGTTTTTTCATATCTTCCACATAGATCTTGTCATCTCCGGACCAAAGTGTTATGGCATGGTCAAAAGCATCAATAAGTTCCTTAATGTAACGCTTGGTCAATCCAAAATCATACACCATCTGTCCATGGTCCAGATAGTTAGACTCAAGCAGTACTTCTATTTTATAAGAGTGACCATGAATGTTTTGGGAACAGCGTTGCGTAGAACAGTCACGAACGATATGGGCATTTTCAAATTTAAAAAGTTTTCGTATTAACATAAGGCTGATTTTAACCAATCTAACTTAAGAGAACTATAATATATTTCTCTATCCCGGTAATCCATCCACTCTAGGACTCAACAACCATTTAAAATAAATAGCTATATAAATCACAAACGGCAGACTCCATATAAGTGCTGAACTCATATAAAATGTACTTGCATATTCAGGATAGAATGCAACAGATGTTCTCAGTGCAGTTGCTAGTAAAATCAGGAAAATACTGAAACATACCCAGTTATTTCTCTCTTTTGAAATGTCCCTGCCTGTATGCACAATAGTCACCACGATCATCACCAGGTAAAAAGCCATTGTCCATGCACCTGAGGTTAAAACATGCATGAAGTCTCCATTGCTGTACTGTAAGCCAGTCAAATAGTTGTACCCTATGAGTGTATACCCTATTGACATCAATATGGGTACCATCATAAGTGCACGTATAAGACGTTTTCCCAAGATGTTCTCTTCATCATAGGCAATAAAGTCATTGAGCACAGCCAAAGAGGCCGCCCCTACCCCTAAAGCGATCCACCCTAACACTCTATTTGTCGGGTAAAAAAATTCAACCACAGCAAAAAGCATGATCATGAACATAGTCAAATTATATGCCGGAGGACGTGCCACAAAAACTTCTTCATTTTTACCTTCAAGCTCGATGATCTCATTGACCGCTTCCATATTGACCCTGCGAAGTGCCAAAAGGATCAAGACTAAAAAGAGTGCCAATGATACTTTTAAAATGCTCAGTGCCGGTGTAGTCATCCAGCCCATTACGGAAAGATAAAACCATATCTGTGCCACTTGTACGGCTACAAAACCATATGCCACAGATCTGTGACGTTTTGCAGGGTCTTTAAAAATAGGTGTTGCCACCAAAGCTGTTAACCATGCGTAAACTGCAATATTGAGTATGGCTGCCGGATATGGTGATATAATATCCATAAACCAAAAAGCTACTCTTGAAGCAATCCAAAGTAACATTAAATTACGCAGTGTTTTCCCTACAACAGGTACAGTTCCAGGAAATAACTCAGGTGCACCCGTAAAGATGAATGCAGCCATACCAAGAAAACCCACACCAAAAAGCATTTCATAAATGTGCCAACTCAAAGTGTCACCAATAAACGGTAAAGTAATAAAACCCGCGTAAAAAAGTCCCCAAAGAATGATGGAGAGTACCATATAAGGTGCCATGAGTAAAAATGCCGGTCGGAAACCATATGCCAGATAGGTAGGCACCTCACCTTCAGGATATGATTCATAATGTTTTGTTGCAGCCATTATTTTAACTCCAATTCAAAAGTTTCTATGATCTCTCTGTCAGAGAGTATCTTTGCCGTTTCAGAGTAAACATACTCATCATCACGTTCATCCTGTGGCTTGTCAAATTCAAAGATCTTCACTATGCGTCCCGGATCGGGAGCCAGTAACAAGATCTTATCACTCAAACGGATCGCCTCCATAATATCATGGGTAATAAAAAAGATCGTGATCTCTTTTTTAGCGATCAGCTTCATCACATGATCTTGTAACTCTCTTTTTAAGCCAATATCCAAAGCTGAAAATGGCTCATCTAAAAAAAGCAGTTTTGGTTTGGTCACCAATGCCCGTGAAAATGAAACTCTCTGACTCATCCCTCCACTCAACTCTTTAGGGAACTTCGTAAAGTCACTCTCTTCCAGGTCAAACTGCAACGCAATCTCTTTGGCTCTTTCTTCTCGCTCTTTTGTTGAAACACCCAAAGCCTTGAGTCCGAAGGAGATGTTGTCAAGTGTGTTTTTCCACGGCAGGAGTCTAGGGTCTTGGAAAGCAATGGACTGTGTCGCAAAAGAGTTCTCTATCTTCCCTTCCTGTCTGTCAAGCAGACCGGCACAGAGTCTAAGCAGTGTCGTTTTACCACCACCGCTTGGGCCTACTATAGAAACCACTTCACCTTCATTGACTTCAAAAGAGATATCATCTAAAATTGTCTCATAGCCAAAAGAGAAGCTTAGATTGTCTACTTTTAATCTCGCCATTTTTCTACCTCTCTTTTTACAGGCTCTAAAAATATGTATTCAGCGATCATGAGCAAACCAACCATTGCAACTACAATGGCCAATGCTGTAGCAGTGTCAAGCTGGGATCTCGCCATTGCCAAAGAAGCACCCAGGCCATCACTTGTTGCCAAAAGTTCTGCCATGACCACGATCTTCCATGCCATACCAAGTGCTGCTACCCATGCAGGGAAAACATACGAAAAGATATGAGGCAGATAAATGTCTGTAAACTTCATGAACCACGGCACTTGAAAAATATCTGCCATCTCATCAAATTTGTCTTCCAGTGTTCGTGTACCCTGTAAAGCACCAATAAAAACTATAGGTAAGGAAGCCACAATGACAGTAAACTCCACCGTTGCATCACCCATACCAAACCAGATCATCGCAAGTACGATCCAGGCGATCGGTGGCATACCCATGAGTATGGTCACAATAGGCCGGGAGACAATGGAAGCCGTGACAAAGAAACCTGCCAAGAGTCCTAAAGCTGTCCCAAGTACAAGTGAAACACCAAAACCGACCATCGCACGTTTTAGGGTTATGAGTAAGTCTGTGACAAATCCTTCATCATGAAACAGGACACC
>Ga0164318_10007920_pt1 | contig 10305 bp, 9 predicted proteins | sample GuaBasSedimGuay9_FD_113734 | JGI IMG/M metagenome (GOLD analysis project Ga0164318, IMG submission 113734) | Subseafloor sediment microbial communities from Guaymas Basin, Gulf of California, Mexico - Guay9, Core 4571-4, 0-3 cm | ecosystem: Environmental > Aquatic > Marine > Hydrothermal vents >...
ATAATTAAATTATTTCGGAATTAAACATTCATTATTAGGGACTGAAGAATGGTGCTGTGGTAGTCCATTATTTATGACGGAACAAAAAAAGAAGGTATTAACTAAATGCGCCATAATTTAGATGTGATTGAAAAATTTGAAAAAATTATTTTTTCATATGCAGACTGTTATCGCACTTTTAAATTAATATCTCCAAAATTTGAAGAGTATAATTTTGAAGTACTTCATATTACTGAATTTCTATTAAAATATGTTAAAGAAATTTAGAAAAAAAAAGAAAAAATTAAATAAAATTATCACATATTACGATCCATACCATTTAGTGAGATATTTTTAGGTATCTGAAGCACCACACAAAATAATTGAAATAACAGCAAGTGGAAATTTTATGGAAATGGATCAAATAAAACAGAATGCTTGGTGTTGTGATGCATGAGTGGTGTCCAATCAGCTTATAATGATTTTGCGAACTAAACAGCATGATAACAATTGATTGAAACAAAATCAATAAAATCAGAAATACTTTTTAAGTGTATGCCTCTTTAGTGAAAAAAATAGGATGTAAAATCCGATGAAATTAAAAATTTGGAAATTTATGATATTACTGAATATTTGGAGTGAGTATTGTTAAATGAGTGATCTATTCCCAGAATTAGATAATAAAAAAGAGATATATAAAGATTAGAAGAAATTGTAGGAAAAGAATATGTTTCTGATGAACTTGAAATTTTAATATGCTATAATAGTGACCAAAACCTAATAGGAAATTTGGAAAGAAAGGCACTAGTTTTTGTGGTATTGTCAGAAAATTCGAAACAGATTCAAAAATTTATCAAATTAGCAAATGAATTAAAACTTCCTATTTTCATCTAAAATACTGGTGTTAACTTATTTCCGCTTCTTCTATTCCAAATAAACGTGGAATATTGTTCCATCTCCAACGACCGAATAAAATATTTAAAATAGATATTGAAAATTGCAATAATCCAACTTTTTATTAGCATTCAAAAAATATTGGATTAATGCATGATTTATAATTAAAATATTTATTTTATTCTCTCCATAAAATGCTTTAGCCGTTAAAATTAAGTCGCTTTTAGTTGGAAGTATAATATAACAAAATATGTGTTTAATTGTAAATTGAAATAATGAGTGGTTAAATATCCCTTAATTTTTTTTAGTTTAACCCATTACAAGGTCTGCAATATCGACACCAGCAATATCCGAGATTTTTATTAAGAGGTCTAAAATTGTATCGATAGGCAATGTCCAATTTTCAGTTTTTTGAGAATTGATTATTATTTTGAGGTTTTCAGATTCTTCCTTAATTAGTCCCCGGTCTGGCTCGATAACTTCATGTGCAAGCTCCATTGAATGAGATTTCATAACTTTTTTGGCCTTATTCATTAAATTAAAAATCATAGAAGACAGCTTGGACAACTTGGTCTTGACATTGTCAGGTAATTTTATGTTATTAGCTGCAATTACATTTTTATATATTCTACTGATCTCTACTATGTGGTCTCCTGCATTTTCAATTGCTTTTGCGATGACCCTATAGTCTAAGCACTCTAGTGGTGTGATTTTACTATATTTGGCTATGATTGCGTCTTGGATTGACGACCTTAGCTGCCTCACGCATAAAAAATATAACCTGTCGACTTCATCGTCTCTGTCGCCCACATTTTTAGCCAATTCGACGTCATTTGTAATTATTGCGTGTACTGCATCTTTTAACATCTGGGAAACAATTAAAAAAATTCTATCAATCGTTTTTTCAACAGGTAATGCTATGGGTGAAATTAGACATTGAACTTTTATTACTTTAGAGCTTTCCTCGACAATTTCTATGCCTATAAGTCTCTGTGTAATTTTCTTGATTTCTTCTCGCTGGTCTCGAGAGATATTCTGGTCTGATTCTATATTGATCAAGTCATAGCCATATAAATATTTGGCGAGAATTTCTCTGCTTAGATCAAAACCTTTATCGTCAATAATTTTAATAGTTATTTCCTTAATCCTATCTGTTTCTACGTATTGCGGGTTTATGACCAGGCTACCTTCGTAAATATCGCTCTCAAAAATTGCAACTTGGTCTCCTGCGTCCAATTTAATTTTTTTTACCCACTGTTTTGGAAGGCTGATAAGATAGGTACAACCACCAGTGAGCTGGATTTTTCTTACTTCAAATATCTTCTCATTTTTGTTGGCATTTGACCTCTTATATTTTATTTCTTCATCCATACATATACAGTCCAATTGTTTTAGTGGTGATGAATTCTTATTTTAAAGATTATATAAATTTTTTATCATTAAATAAATTATAATTAATTTATAGAAATTATTGTTAATTATAAATATTAATGAAAATTTATTTATATTTTGGAAATTTGTAATTGTCAAAAATTGATTAGGACCGTTTTATCCATTCTAACGGTATTATTAAAAGAGCGTTGAAAAAACAGGCATAAAATAGCTTCAAAAAATATGAACAATAAAATTAACCGTCTTTAGACAGTGGACGAATTCTTATTGATCGACTAGAAATATTTAACAATGTTGTTTTTTCTATGTTTTTTAGATATTAAAGAGAAATTGAACATATTTTTAAAAATTTCATGGAAATAATATTTTTTAAGAAAAACAAAAATTTCAGACATGTAAATAAAAATATATAAAAAATATTTGAGATAATAAAAATTACAAATTTAAATTTAATTTAGGTTTTAAATATGAGTGAAACAAAATCTTTAAAAAGGATCAAAGGCAAATTAGCATTGTCTGTTCTTTTTTCAATTGCATTAACCTTTTTTACATGTTATTTGTTAGTTGCGCTGGGGAGTTGGTTTATATTTTCTACACTTGATTTTATAAATATTTTAATAATTGCTTCAATATACGCTGGAATACAGATATTACTACAATTTATTCTTGCTCCATGGTCTATACAGTCACATTTTGGAAATAAACTTAGATTCATAACTCAAGGGGAGAACCCACAAGTTTGGGACATGGTGGATAAAATGGCCCAACAGGCAAAAGTGAAGTTTTCAAAAATTGGTATTCTACAAACCGATGAATTAAATGCATTTGTATATTGGGGACTTGGTGATGGAAATACAATCGTTTTTACAGAAGGTTTGATAAATAGGTTAGACACCGAAGAACTACATGGTGTTTGTGGGCATGAAATTGGGCATGTAAAACATGGCGATCTAAAGGCAATGATTTTTCTTTCAACGATCCCGATATTCATACATACTTTTTATAGCTTTTCACAATCGACAGGTAAATATAAGAAAGATTCCTTATCTTGGCTTTTGATAATTTTGGTCTTTTTTGTAGCTCTTATTGTCAATACATATTTGTCTCTATATATAAGTCGGCTACGGGAGTATAATGCAGATGCCAATTCAACTCAAATGATGAAAAGTCCGGTTCCAATTGCTGCAGCTTTAGCTAAAATAACCTATAAAAATATTGGAAAAGGAAATAAGTTACTTGCAACAAGAAAGGAGATAAATTCTTTGTGTATTATTGATCCTCACAGCGTTGCAAGACAGACTAATGATCTAGCCAAGACTATCAACTCAATTCATGAGATAGCAGATCAAATCGACGACCCAGACATCGACCAAAACGAACTAGAAAAAGAAATGGAGAAGGAAAAGAAAAGTGGAAATGAACTTGAACGGACTCATCCTTTAACTGTAAATCGAATTCAATTTGTGGTGGAACTATCCAAAGAAGCTGGATATATTTAATTCTTTTTCTTTTTTTTTAAAAAAAACATATCGGCTTAAAATTTATCAGAATAACGAACCTAGCCATGAATAGGAAATATTTGAAAAGTAGACCAAATAAAACATAAAAAATAATATGCTTACCACAAAACCGGCATAAATTATGATAAAAATTAAAGTTTTCTGCCAATTTAATTTGAGTGCAAGTTGTATTCCCTTTCCAAGATAGGTTATATGCGCGCAGATTGTAAAACATAAAATTGTAACATAAAAATAAGTTAGATAGTGAAGTTGATAGTGGCCATTAAAAATGAAAATAAAAGGAAGTTGGGTCAATAATAGTAAAAAAGGGGAAAGACTATAAAAGTAATAATTTAATACCATAAGCTTTTTCTTTTTACCTTTATTTGTTATTATTTGTCTAAAGAAATTGATAATTAATATTCCTAAAATCGAGAAACTTGCAAATATTACCATTATTACAAAAAATATTCCAATTAATTCTAAAGATGGAATCCCACTTAGCTGAATAAAAAAGATATTTCTCCAGATAGTCGGGATAAATAATAAGAAATAAAAAATTAGTGAATAATACAAGATAATTCCAGGGAAAATAATTGAAAACCGGGTCGGACGATTATTTATATTTTTAAATGTTAAATTTGTATTAATAAATATTCCATAAATCCTTGTAATTATATTATCTTCATTCAAATATTACCATCCCAAAATTTTAAATAATTTATATGTTTTCATAAAAAGTCCTTGTCCCCAAGAAATTGCTCTCGTATATATCGGTGCATTATAGCTATTGTATCCAGTCCCTCCAGAGACACCTCTTACTATGCCTACATCATTTACTTTATTGAGTACAGCATTAAATGCCTTAATTGCAACTGATTTATTACCATTATCTTCGATCCAGCTCTTATTTACTGCAAGAGCAATACTATATGCAAAAAGTTCTGTGCAACTAGTTTCTAATGGTGTGGACGTATCGTTTATAATTGTATGCCACAGGCCAGAAGGGTCTTGGCGGCTTGATATTGCAGGAATAATGTTCTGGAGAAGTTTAACCAGATCCGTATAATTTGGGTGCGATTTGGGGATTATATCTAAGAGGTCAACAATAGTAGAGGTCATCCATCCGATTCCTCTACTCCATAAGTTTGGGTCATCATTGACTCCATTCCAAGTCCATATGTGTGAATATAAATGGGTATTTTCATCCCGTAAATATTTTTCATGTATGAAAACTTGTTCTATAGCTTTATCAATCAAGCTATTATTACTGGTGATAATGCCCAGTTCTGCTAGAAATGGGCTAACCATATAAAGTGTGTCAATCCATAGTTCCAAATTAGACATTCTATGCGAAATTCCGCCCTCTGCGGTCTTGGGCGGTTTATTTAATAGATATTCCATATTTCTTTTGGCCCCATCTAAATAAAAAATATCATTCGTGATTTTATAAAAATATAGAACTGAAATACCAATTGCACTGGAATCACCAACGGTAGTTTCTCCGTGGGAAAATACTCCATCTTTTGTCTGGGTAAAAATAGATTGATCTGTCCAATATTTAACAAAAGCGAGATATTTTTGGTCTTTCGTAATATTATATGCGTCTATCAATCCTGCCATCATTATCCCTTTTCCCCACGTGCCAAATGAGAAATCCATCTCTTTCATTGTATAATCCGCGACTCTTATTAACGTATCCTCCTGTCTTATTTGAAAATATGAAATAGTCCCAATTATTAGTGGAAAAATGACCAGAAATAAAATTATAGAAGTCCAAAATTTTTTCCATCCGCTACTTAATTTCATATGCTTACCATGACCAAATCAAATTAATTTATTGATTAAATTAAAAATATTCCTTGAAATTATAAAAGATATGAGTTATTCAATAAATTAAATTTTTTTATTTCCTCTGCTCAAATCTATTATTATTTTTCCATTCTCGATAAATTCTATTTGAACTATCATATAGTTTGGTTCTGATTTAATAATTTCGCAATTACAATTAATTGCTTCATTTTCTGAGCCGTATGGATAAAGGCGAGTGGGTGTGTAGATAAAAATATTTTCTTTATTGTGTCCCTTAAACTTTAACTCAATATTCAGTTTCTTAGAATTTTCATCAAATTGAAAAGAAGAGATTTCAGCTTTACCTTGAAGAAAATGCAGTCCTGAACCTACTAATTGTGGGAAATCTTTAACTTCACAAATTCTTACTAAAAAACAAGCATGTTTTTTTAATGAGGGGAGTTCAAATTTATCTTCAAAAATCCCAAGATATTTTTCACTCCAAAATTCGTAAACGTGGTATTTTTTATTTATATCGAGTTTTAAATCGGAAAAATTTATTATTAAATTGTTTATAGGCTTGTCTTTCCAATTGAAGATTCCCACAATATACCACTTATCAAAATCTGTTTTTACCTCTCTCATAAAGAATTTAGGTAAAGTTAACTCGGGCCGAATATTTTCGGCTTCAAAAAGGTCAGGTGAAAAAGAGTTTATATTATCGATAGGAATAAACTTCTTAATTAATTTAAATCTATCTGGCTCTAGAACTGTTAAATTATCACTTATCATATAAATACCGTTGCTTAAACCAATTAATGTAATTTGAGTCCGAACTTCATCTAAAGTTAATTTACTTCCTTTGTTTCTAACCATTAGGCAGTCCGGGTCGTTTATCCACCATTTATTATGTAAGAATGAAAGTAAAATATCATTTGTCAATGCAGGTAATAACCCCAAACTTGGTGGTAATTTAATTATTTTTTCTAAGAATTTTGAGGCAGTGGATTCCCAAATGTGTGCGGTATCGCAGCTAACTCTCATCCCATTTACAATTCCGATTGATGGACCTAACGGCGCACCACATCCTAAGATGAATACATTATCTCCAACAGCATCTCGTATTATTTGGATACCTTTTCGATAAGCTTGTGCCCGGGTTACTCGTTCGTATCTGATACCTTCTAGTGCTGCAGCATAAATAAAATCAATTTTTATATATTGAAATCCCCACTCATTTACTATTTTTGAGAACAGTTGGTGGAGCCATGCTTGGACTTGGGGGTGAGTGGTATCAAGGACATACAGAGAAGACACTAAACCTTTTATTGATTTTAATCTTAATATACTCCCACCATAAAGATTCGGGTTAAACCCACCGGAAATTGGCCTGCCTTTACTATTTCTAACAACCCAATCTGGGTGCTCTTTATAAAGTTTTGATATTGGTGAAACTAAAAAAGGTGCTATCCAGATCCCAGGTATTAACCCAATCTCTTTTATTTTATCTGCAAGATATTTCATTCCATTCGAGAATTTTTTATTTGCTGGTTCGGGCCAATCTCCACACACAATTTCATAACCGTCGTCTAATTGAAAATATTCAATTGGTATTTCAGATTTATGTGATTTAATGCTTTTAATGTTTTTAATGCAGTCCTCTTCTGAAATATTCTGGTAATAATTATACCAGGTACTAAAACCTGTCGGGACATGATCCCATTTTTTTGCGTCAGAAATAATACTAACAAGATCTGTATATGAATTTAAACTTGAAATTTCGTCATCTGAAAATAAAATATATAAGTTTTCCGATTTTATTGTTTCTCCATTCTTAATAATAATCCCATCAGCTTGTGATCGGGCTTTAATTGATTTTAATTTCCGATTTTCAAGATCAAAATCCAATAATATTTGGGACAATTGGTTCTTGAAAGTTAAAAAGCCAATTAATAAATTTTTTTTAGTGGCTGCATTTTTTATAACTGTGAAATAGTTGCTCCTTATTTGTCCTGCAGGTACAGGTTCATTATATAAATTATAAATCGGAAATCTCGCCCAACCTATGTTTGGTAATCTGAATTTGCTCGAATAATTTACTATTCCAGAATTAGACCAAGATTGATAACCAATTTTAAATATTTTCCAATCTTCTACTTTTCCAAATTCAAGTTGTGCACCAGTTTTCCCTTTAATAATCAAAAAAGGATAAAAATCCGATATTATTATATTTTCTCCATTATTTATAAGTCTTAAAACAAATTTAATCCCTGGGTCATTATCGTAAATTGAAATTTCAAGTGATAAAATTATTTGAAATTCGACATTAAATTGTTTTATAGTAATTTTCTTACCTTTTCCTATCTCATCTTGGACATCTTCTATCTCAAATGTCCTTTTATAATCTTCAGTTAAATCAAGTCGTTTAGTATTTGGTTCTTTACTGGTCTGTTTTTGTGTTTTTTTATCGGTTTGGTCAATTATAATATAACTGGTCGCATTTTTAAAATAATAGGTTTTTGTCTTATTATCATATAAAGAAAATATGCCCAATTCAAGATTAGTTTCTAATCGTTCCCATTCATTTTCCATAAAAATTGAACCATTTTTCTGAGATAATAATACCATTAGAGAAATTATTTTGTTTTTTTAATAAAAATCTTTGTCCGTTTTATAAATGAAATCGGCACCAAATTAATTTTTAAATTGTTTGGACCTAATCAAGCGGTGATATTTAATTGCAAATCGGTGGACTTCATCGCGAATTCTTTTAATAAGGAGTAGTGCTGGGGAAGATTCGGGTAAATTTATCTTTTTAATTTGTTCATTTTCATAAAAATAGATATTATCAAATTTTTTAGCAATAGCAATTGTATTAATTTTTATTTTAAGGTCTGTTAATTCTTTAATAACACTACTTAACTGCGTTTTTCCTCCATCAATTATAATTAAGTTTGGGAGCTCTTTGTTCTCTTTTAAAAGTCTTGAATACCTTCTATGGACAACTTCTCGCATCATAAGGACGTCATTTTGTCTATTTTTTATTGTTTTTATCCGGAATCTTCGGTAGTTATTTTTATCTGGATAGCCGTTATGGAAATATACCATTGCACCTACGGCAAATTCAGTTCCAATATTTGAAATATCAAAAGCCTCAATAGAAACGGGAATTTCTGGCAGATTAAAGCATTTTTGAATTTCTTTAAGGCTATTTTTTATGTAATATTGTGGGATATATACCTGATAATTCTCAATTGTTTTATTTAACGCTTTAATTTGGTCTCTTAATTTTGCAGCTTCTTCAAATTTTAGTTCTTGCGAATATTTTTCCATTAATTCTGTTTTTTCATCGATGATTCTTTGTTTATTTTTACCGCCCAAAAACTCTTTTACTTCCTTAATATTATTTAAATATGATTTAAGTGGGACATTTCCGTCTTCGCAAGGTGCTGAGCACAACCCAATTTGAAATTTATAACATTTTCTTTTCGGAAATTTCTTATATTTACAACTAGCAATTTTCCAGACTTGTTGTATAAAATTTATTGTCTCTTTCACTGCTTTTACGCTTACAAATGGTCCATAATATGTCCCTCCAGTTTTCTTTTCCTTTAATTTTCGTTCATAGAAAATTCGGGGATATTTTTCATTTGTAATAACAATATATGGATATGAAGAATCATCCTTCTGTCTAATATTATATAATGGACTATATTCTCGTATCAACTTAGCTTCCAATAGTAATGCATCAATTTCAGAGTTAGTTACTTTGTACTCTACAATAATTTCTTTAGAATTTAAAATTTCATCCTTAAGATAAATATTTGAAGATGACTTAAAGTGGTCCTTTACTCTTTTTCTAATATCTGCAGCCTTTCCTATATATAATATCCTCCCATCTTTATTTTTAAAAAAATAAACTCCTGGCTTGTCTGGGAGGTTTTCAAGTAATTGATCCATATTTTTAATTAGACCTTCTAAAATGATGTTTATTGCAACTTTTTATTAATAAATTCCTTATAACCTTAATCTTTAAAGATTACATAAATTTAGTTGCACCGTCATGCCTCTTTTATTAATATCCAAAACAAAATAAGGTAATGACGGCATAGTTTGACGCGTTTCAATATTAAACTTATTGGACATTTAATTAATTGTTTATTCATTAATTAGCTTTGTAGTTACCCAGATACAATCTTCGAGTACCAGTCCAGTTCTTTTTTTCATTATATTATATTGTTTTCTTAACTTTTTAAAATATTTGGTACCATAAAGTGCTATTCCTTCTTCCATAGCAAAGAGTGCTGTCAGATGTCTTTTTTCAATCATATTTTTAAATTCTTCATCGGTATAACCAAAAGGTTCAATTGGTGTCAAATTACCTATTAAGTCCATCAGTAATTTAAGTCTTTTTAGAGAATTTTTAGGAAATGAATTAGAAATAATGACCAAATCAATATCACTACGCTCGTTATAATCCCCTCTTGCTACAGACCCAAAAAGAATTATACATAATGGCTCTAAATTTTTTTTGATAGTTTCTATATATTTCGAGATTTTACAAAAACCTTTGCCCGGCAAAAATATATAAATAAATAAATAAATAAATTTCTTTCTCCGACTAAATTAAAAAAGATTTTTCTATATCAAACTATTATTTTTATTTAATCATAATATGAGATGATTTTAAAAATGTATTATAAATATAAATATTATTATAATTTAGAATATAAAATAAACAATATTCAAG
>Ga0164318_10007921_pt1 | contig 10305 bp, 8 predicted proteins | sample GuaBasSedimGuay9_FD_113734 | JGI IMG/M metagenome (GOLD analysis project Ga0164318, IMG submission 113734) | Subseafloor sediment microbial communities from Guaymas Basin, Gulf of California, Mexico - Guay9, Core 4571-4, 0-3 cm | ecosystem: Environmental > Aquatic > Marine > Hydrothermal vents >...
GGAATTCCTGGATCTCAACGGGGACGGTCTTCAGGAGCTGGTGCTGGACAACGGGTCCTACCTGAGATACCTGCGCAACACCACCGGGCGGGATTTCGGCTCCTCGGTGCGCATCGACACAGAAGGAGGGGCCTCGTTCATGGCGACCGGTGATCTGGACGGCGATCTGGACCGGGACCTGGTGGTGTACAGCAAAGGCGAGCAGAGTCTGACCATGCTGGAAAACGACGGCCAGGGCCGCCTGGTTCCCCGCCTGGTGAACCAGGCCTTGGATAACCAGGTCGAGAGTCTGCACCTGGAGGACGTCACCTCGGACGGCCGGGCGGATATCCTGTTGAATCTGCGCCAGGCCGGGGAGATCGGTCTCGTCCTGGTGGGTCAGGAGTGGGAATACGAAGTGACCCTGACCTTTCCGTCAGGCAGGGATGTGGCCGCGTTCGCCTGTGCGGACTTTGACGGGGACGGCGCGGGGGACATCCTGGCCCTGGACGCCTCCCTGGAGTTGGGGCTGATCATGATCAACGGCAGCTTCAGCCTGGTGGCCGTGGCTCCCGAGGCCCTGGAGACGACATGCACGGCGGCCGGACCCCGGCTCATGGTGAACCCGGACCGTCCCGGTTCCTGGTTGCTGGAGCAGGACAGGGGGGCGGGCTGGCAGCCCCTGGCCGGACCGGGCTGGACGGTTTCCGGGACCATCACCTACGACCGGGGAACCTGGCTGCTGGATCCCGGCCGGGATTTCGCCGGTCCGGCAGGCGGCGCCGGTGACGGCATCCTCATGCGGTTGCGGTTGACCCTGGGCAGCGGGTCCGCTCGTGAAACCCTGGTGCGGGACTGGATCGATCCCTGCGCCAAGGACGAGGCCGTGTCCCTTCCCGCCCGGTTGACCTGGACCGAGCGACCCTGGCCCAACCCCTTCAACCCGGCCCTGAACTGGCGGGTGGAGGTGGACCGGGCGTCACGGCTCGAAGCGGGTGTCTACGACCTGCGAGGCCGGCTGGTGCGCCGGATCTTCCAGGGTCCGGTGCCGGCCGGAGGCATGACCCTGCGCTGGGACGGCAACGGAGCCGACGGATCCGCCGCCTCGGGCGTCTACTTCATCCGCCTGGCCACGGTCTCGGACGTGTTGACGGCCAAGGTCATCCTGGCGCGTTGAATCCGGCGGTGTCGTCGGCAGGGGGGATGCGCCGCACTTCCTCTTCCAGCAGGATGCCGAAGCGTTCGCGCACCGCCTCGCGCATGCGGTGGGCCAGGCGGGAGATCTGGGCGCTGGTGGCGGATCCGGTGTTGATGATGATGTTGGCGTGGCGGTCGAAGACGCGGGCATCGCCCTCGCGCATTGTCTTGGCCCCTGCTTCCTCCAGCAAGCGGCCGGCCGGCTGTCGCCGCTGGCCGGGTCCGGGGGCGGGCAGGTTGCGGAACCAGCTTCCGGCACAGGGGATGTCCACCGGATGCTTGGCCCGGCGATCGGCCATGTGCTCCCGCCGCGTGAGCAGGGCACGGGAGACGTCGCCGGTGGTCAGGGCCAGGGTGGCTTCCAGCAGGACGGCGCCCGTCTCGCGCAGCCTGGTGAGCCGGTAGTCGAAGCCGAAATCGTCGGGCGTGACAGTCTCGATCCGGCCGTCGGGCGTCAGCACGAGGGCCTGCCGCACGAACTCCCCGATCTCGTGGCCGTAGCACCCGGCGTTGCCCATGATGGCCCCGCCGAGGGTGCCGGGAATCCCCGAGGCGAACTCCAGACCCACCAAGTCGGCCTCGAGGCTGCTGACGATCAGGTCGTCGAAGGCCAGGCCCGCGCCCGCGGTGACCTGTCGGCCCTGCACGGCGAATCCCGCGGTATCGACCATCATGACCAGACCGGGAAAGCCTTCGTCGGTCGCCAGGATGTTGCTCCCGGCGCCCAGGATGGTCACGGGAATATCGTTTTTTCGGGCCCAGTTCCGGAACCGGCGGGCGACATCCGGTGTAGTGAGGCGGCAGACCAGCGCCGCCGGACCGCCGACCTGCAGGGTGGTCAGCTGCCGCAGGGGCACGTCGTACCTGGTCAGGGCAGCCAGGTCGGGAGGCAATTCGGGCCAGGCGGGCCGGTTTTTCCTGCTGGTGGTCATGGTACGGTAGCCTGCTTTCCAAGGGTGCCGACACAATGGGACAAGGTTGGTTCCCCGTCAACCGGAGGCGCCGGCTGTTTGGCATTAGCCCCCCGGTGGGGTACCTTGGTCCGTGTGAACGGGACAGGGGTACGGGACGGCCATGACGGCCTTGCCGCAGAAAGTGATTCGGGTGCGGGATCAACGGGTTTTTCAGGGTGCTCTTGCCGTCTCCCTGTTGCTGCATGTCATGCTGGCTGCGGCGACCTGGAAGACGCACCTGTTTCCCCGTATCGATCCGTCGGCCCTGGCCCCGGATGCCGATACGGTGGAAATGATCCTGTTGCCTCCGGAGACCAAGGCGCCATCGGAGGCGGACCAGGAGATGCCCAAGTCCTACACGGAGATCCCCGACCGCCAGGCCAGCGAGACGCCTCCGGAGAAGGCGGAGTACCTGGCCCGGCACCACTCCCTGGCCGCGGACAACGTGCTGGGCGGGGATTCGGACCAGCCGGCGGCGCAGAAGGAATGGATCAGCGACCAGGTGCAGATCAAGAAGGAGGATCTCGCGGGCGCTCCGGGGGTCAAGGTGGTCGAGCAGGCGACCGTGTCGCCGCCCACGCCCCGGGGACAGGAGACGGACGTGAACGGCCGGGACCGGGAGACCAAGCCCTCAGGGGTGGCCGGCGACAAGGCCGACGACAAGGGCCGGTGGGCGCTGGCCGAGCCCCGGGAAGGCCTGGAGAAGAACGCCGATACCGCCCGGGAAGACGCGGCCCAGGGTCGGCCGGAGGCGGAAAAACCTCACCTGGCTCCCTGGTGGCAGAACCAGGAACCGTCCATCCTGAAGCCCGGACGCCAGGGTTCGTCCGGGGACAGGGGGTTCGATTTCGACCAGGCGGCCCGCGGCAAGGTCGCCTCGGGTGTGGCCATCGACGGCGATTTCAGCCTCAATACCTACGAATGGGATTACGCGCCGTGGATGCATCGCTTCACCAACGAGCTCTATCGACACTGGGTGCCTCCCTACGCCTACCGGCTGGGCATCCTGCAGGGGCACACGGTCATCAAGCTGGTGATCCGCCGCGACGGAACCATCGCCGCCATGGACGTGCTGGAAACCGAAGGACACGAATCCCTGCACGAGGCGTCGGTGGCGGCATTGAAGGCCTTTGCACCCTATCCGCCGCTGCCGCCGCATTTTCCGGAAGAGAATCTTGTGATCACCCTGGGACTCTACTATCCTGCGCTTCAACGTTGAACCACCCCGGGCGGCGCTGAGTCCCCGGATCGGAGGCGAGAAAACCCATGTGGGAAATGATACTGGCAGGGCGCTACATGATGGTGCCCATCACCCTGGCTTCGCTGATCGGTTTGGCCGTGGCGCTGGAACGAGCCTATGTGCTGAGGTCGGGCAAGGTCATCGTGCCCGAGATCGTCGAGGCGGTGGAGACCCTGGGCGTCGGCCGGGACCTCCAGGTGGCCTACGCCATCTGCCGGCGGCGGCCCGGCCCCTTCGCCAACATCGTCACCACGGGCCTGGACCACGCCGACAGCGACTGGACCATCATCAGGGACGTGATCCAGGAAGCCGGTCGCCAGGAGGGTGTGCGCCTGACCAAGCATCTGGGCATCCTCGAGACCGTGGCGGCCATCGCGCCGTTGCTGGGCCTTCTGGGCACCGTGCTGGGCATGATCCGGGTCTTCGCGACCATCTCGGCCGCGGGCCTGGGCAACCCCGAGACCATGTCCAGCGGCATCAGCGAGGCCATGGTGACCACCGCCGCGGGCCTGTTCGTGGGCATCCCCAGTCTCGTGGCCTACAACTGGTTGAACGGCCGGGCCGAGAGCATCATCTTCGAACTGGAATTCTACGCGGCCAAGATGCTTGATACCCTGCGCAAGCGTCAGGAAGCCGGAGGCGGGGCCGCGACGGCCGGGGCGGACGCGTCATGAATTTCATGCCGCAGCGCAAGGGCCGCGGGCTGATCATCAACGTCACGTCCCTGATCGATGTGATGTTCCTGCTGTTGATTTTCTTCATGGTCTCTTCGACCTTCAAGAACCAGCCGGCCATCAACCTGGTGCTGCCGCGCTCGGCCACGGCCACCGAGACGCCGACGACCCCCGCGGTGCTCTACCTGACCCGGACGGGGGATGTCTACCTCAACGAGGCCCCCGTGACGCGGGATGAACTGCCCCGTCTGTTGCGGAAACTCCAGGCCGGCACGGGGGAGGATTCCATCGTGCTGCGGGCCGACCAGAAGGCCGAACACGGTGACGTGGTGGCCTTGATCGATATCCTGAAGAAGAACGGTTTCAGCCGGGTCAGCATCTCCGCCCGGCTGTCCGCGCCATGATCCGAAAGGTGCCATTGATGGGACGACCCCGGGACGGAATCCGACGACGGGCAGCGCGGCTGGCCATGATCCTGCTGGGACTCGTGTGGCTGGGGGCGGTTGCCGGATGCACGAGCGACGATCCCAGCGCGGTGGGCTCGGGTCTCCATGACCTGGGCTTCGATCTGGTGCTGCAACCCTTGAACACCGACCAGGACGCCGGTTTCGCGGCCCTGACCATCGAGGACCCGGACATTCCGGTCAGCCGGCAGGAAGTCCTGTACCTCGGAGAGCAGGGCGGCACGTCCTCGTCCATCCTGGTCAACTTCGATTTCGACGACATATTCAACGAGGACTTCCCCGAGAGCCTCTTTACGGCGCAGAACATCAAGTCGGTCAAGCTGAGCCTGACCAAGCTCTCGTTCTACGGCACGGCGGTGGTCGATTCCTCCGACACGACCGGCGCGACCGGCTCGGGGGTGACGACCATCTACTACAGTTTCCAGCTGCTGGATGCCCCCTTCGATTCCACGGCCTTTCCCGGGCCCGTGCCCCCGGGACCGGGGGGGGAACTGGTCAAGGGTCCCCTGGATGTGCTGTACGGCAACGAGCCCCTGATTCCCCTGTACCCCGAGGATTTCCTGGACTGGATCGCCGAAGGGGGAACCAGGGGGTTCCTCATCTCCGCCGCCGCCGGCAGCGATCCCGGGCTGGTGGGGTTCGCCTCGCGCGATCTCGACAGCTACAACGAACTCGACGACGTCGCCGTGGGCACGGTTGTGGCCCCCAACCTGGTGGTGGACTTCGAGAGTGAGGAGATCAACTTCCTGCTGCCCCCCGTGGCCGACACCAGCACCTTCGACGCCGTCGCTCCCGCCCCGACCGATCCCACCGACGGGTTCATCCTGCGCACGGGTCTGCGTTCGTATCCCGTGCTCCGGTTCGACTTCGGCGGGCTGCCGACCAACGCCTACATCAATCGCGCCGTGCTGACCGTGACCAACGATACGACAACCAGCTTCGGCAACTTCCACTCCCTGGTCGTCAGCGAGTTGCCCGTGGACCTGTACACGGTCCCCAGCGACACACTGACCCTGGCCGAGCTGGCCGACAACACCTATGTGGTGACCGGGCAGACCAGCCTCGACCCCGCCTTCAATCGGCTTCTTCGCTTCGATGTGACCCAGGCGGTGCAACGCATGGCCAACCACGTCTACGAGGGCGAGCGGGCCCTGGTGCTGACCGCGGGGGAGGATTTCGCTCCCCTGTACGATCAGGGATCCCTCGACCCCGAGTTCTACTTCTCCCAGTTCGATTTCCTGGGCTTCGGCGCACCCGATTCCCTGCGGCCGCACCTGGAGATCACCTACAGCCTCTCGGACAGCCTGCTGGCCGGCGACGGGGGGGAGGGCGAATGATGAAGCGGTCAATCCTGATATTGTCGGTGCTGTCGCTGGCCTGGAGCGGAACCGCCGGCGCCCAGACCCCCCTGGCCCTGGGCAACATCGGCCAGCGGCTGGACAACGAGGATGCCCGCATGATCGGGCGCGGCGGCTGGGGCATGGCCGTGGACGATTCCACGCACCCCGGCTTCAAGAACCTGGCCTCCCTGTACGCGATCAGAAAGGTGGCCCTGAACTTCTCCGTCTTCGGCGACAACGCCGTGTCCGAGGACGACCATGGCGAACGCACCACCGACCAGGTCTTCACCCCCGATATCCGGGTGGCCCTGCCGGTGATCAAGGGGCGGCTGGCGGTGACCGCCGGTTTCGTCGTGGACCGCTCGACCCAGTACGATACGAGCGTCGATTCCACTTGGCAGGTGTGGGAAGACGAGATCAACGGCCAGGTGCAGTTCCTGCGCGACGGCAGCATGTTCCGTGTTCCCCTGGGGGCGGCCTTCGCACCCTGGCGGGGGCTGAGCCTGTCCGCCGCCGTCAACATGCAGCGGGGCACCCTGCGCGAGAGCCTGTACGACGTGTTGCGGGATCCCGCTTCCCTGGTGGGGATTCCCCTGTACCAGACCAACCTGTTGGTCCAGGAGGACACCTATTCCGGTACGAGCGCCACCTTCGGCGCCCTGTTCTCGCCTTTGAAGGGAGTCCGCTTCGGTGGGGCGTACACGCCCGCGTTCGACCTGGATGTGGCCCGCAAGCTGGAAGTGGGCGGCGTGGCCCAGCGGCGCAACACGGCCTTCACCCTGTCCATGCCCGCGGAGATCCGTGCGGGTCTGGCGGTGACCCTCAAGGGCCGGTGGCGCATGGGCGCCGACTACCAGTACCAGGACTTCAAGGATTTCCGCGGCAACGAGGCCTGGGCCGCCGACATGGAGACCGAGCACACCCTCTCGCTGGGATTGGAGCGCCACCGCGCCCATGAGCGCCACGGGGGGATGGGCAACCTTCCCCTGCGGCTGGGAGTCAGGATGCGCACCTGGGCCTACAAGGTGGGGGGAGCTCCCGTGGACGAGACGACCTTCAGCGCGGGTACGGGCTTCCCCTTCCACGGCGACCTGGGCCAGCTGGACGTGGCCCTGTCCTACAGCATGGTCGGCGACCTGGAAGATAACGGCATGCAGAGCCGCATCGTGAGGCTCACCATCTCGGTGACGGGTCTTGAGCGGTGGTGGTAGATCCGGGTATGGTACATACGGGGCAACTGCAACAAGGGAGAGATAGCATGGGTAGGAAGATCGTTTCCGCCGGTATTCTGGTCGTATTGTTCGGCGCCGTGCTGCTGGCCGGCTGCAAGGACAACCTGCCGGCTTCGGAACTGGACAGGTTCATCGCCCGTACGGATAACCTGGACGGCCAGGCCCTGGATGATTCCCTGCGGAGCTACATGGGCCGGGGTGCGCCCTACGATGTCTATGCCAACTACCTGATGGGAAACAGGTTCTACGCCGAGGCCTCGGACAGCGCCCAGGTCTCCGGTTGGGGGGGCGAAGCCGTGGGCGCCCTGCTCGACAGCGCGGAATTCTACCTGTCGCGGGCCGTGGAGCTCGATTCGACCTTCATCGAGGGACTGGTGAACCTGGGATCCCTGTGGGACGACCGCAGCCAGCAGATGAGCAGCAGCCAGGATCGGGACCAGAGGATGGCCCGGGCCGAGAGCTATTACCGCCAGGCCCTGAAGGTGGATCCCTACGACGAGAAGGCCCGCTGCAACCTGGGCTCCCTGTTCCTGCGGCAGCGCAAGACCCAGGAAGCCCTGGAGGAGTTCCAGGGAGTCATCGACCACGATCCCCACAGCGCGCTGGCCCACTACAACCTGGCCATCATGTTCGCCGAGTCCAAGATCTACCGCGAGGCCCAGCGGGAATGGGAACTGGCGTCCAAGTATGATCCGGACGGGGATATCGGCGACCGCTCCCGGGCCAACATCAAGATCGTCCACGACCTGATGAACGCGCCGGTGCCCGACAACGTCAAGAAATGACCTTCCCCTTGGACATCCCCGCGCCCGTGCGTCGCCAGTTGCCGCCGGGCACGGGGGTGGTGCTGGGCATCAGCGGCGGCGTGGACAGCGCAGTGACCCTGGCCCTGCTGGCCCACCTCGGCTGCGAGGTCCAGTGCGTCACCTTCAAGAACATCTGCTTCGCCGAGGCCGATGACCAGGCTCCCGTGACGGCCTGCTGCTCCCTGGACGCGATCACCGAGGCTCGACGCCAGGCCGCGCGCTTCGGCGTCCCGCACTGGGTGGCCGACATCGAGGCTCCCTTTCGGACGCGGGTCATCCGGCCCTTCATTGCCGAGTACGCCGCGGGGCGGACCCCCAACCCCTGTCTCTACTGCAACAGCACCCTGCGGTTTCCGGAGCTGGTGCGTCTGGCTCGCCGCCAGGGCTGCGCCTTCGCAGCCACGGGCCACTACGCCCGCCTGGAGCCGTTGCCCGGCGGGGGGAGCAGACTGCTCAAGGGGGTGGACGAGGCCAAGGACCAGTCCTATTTCCTCCATCGGGTCGACCGGAACTTGTGGCCGCAGGTGGTATTCCCCCTGGGTTGGTACACCAAACGGCAGGTCAGACGGGCGGCGGCGGAACTGGGTCTGGCCGTGGCCGGCAAGCCCGACAGCCAGGAGATCTGCTTCGTGCCCGACGACGACCGCAGCGGCTTGTTCGGCGACCTGGCCACAGCGGGCCACCCCGCGACCGTGCCGGGAGAGATCGTAGCCGCCGACGGCCGGGTGCTGGGGCGCCACCGCGGTCTGGTCCATTACACGGTCGGGCAGCGCAGGGGACTTGGCATCGCCGCGGACCGGCCGTTGTACGTGCTGGCCCTGGATCTGCCGCACAGCCGTCTGATCGTGGGCTACCGCGAGGAACTCGCCCGGACCGTTGTCGGCGGAGATTCGTTCGTCGCGGCGGTGTCGGGGTTTCCCCGCCGTTGGCACAGGGGCGAGGTCCTGTCGGATGCCGAGTCGCCGCGGGTGACCCTGCGCATCCGGCACCGGCACCGCGGCGCAGAAGTGGCCGGCTGGGTCCTCGATGGGGACCGTTTGGAGGTGACCCTGGTCGAGCCGGTCGACGGGGCCGCCCCCGGCCAGGGCATGGTGCTGTACGCCGATGATGTGGTCCTGGGCGGTGCGCGTATCCGCGCCGCCGCCCAATGAAGGTGGGAATCCCCATGAAGAAACGTTTGCTGTGGCTCGTCCCGGTCGTGCCGGCCCTGCTGATCTTGCTGGTCCTGCTGGCGCCGGTCCTGATCCCCGGGGAAAAGGCCGCCGGATTCCTGGCCCGGCGCATCCACCTGGCGACGGGCGCGGACGTCACTCTGGGCTCGGTCGAGGTCAGGGTCTGGCCCCGCGTCAGGGTCGTCCTGGGCGAAGGCAGCCTGGCGGGCGACCTGGGGGACTCCGGCCTGGAAACCGTGGGCTGGAAGTCGGCATCCCTGGATCTGGATCCCGGTTCCCTGCTGGTGGGCCGGTTGAATCTCTCGGCCGTGGAGGCCGGAGGCCTGTCCATGAGCGGAGTCAATGGTCGCCACCGCTACAGGGTGGAGGATGGCCGGGTCCGGGTCCGCGGTCTGGAATTGGCCCTGGAAGGCGAGGATGGGAACTGGTTGCCGCCGGGCAAGCCGGTGCCCCTGGATCTCGCGGCCGGAATCCTGCGGTTCGATGACCTGGAATTCCGGGATCTGACCGGACAAGGTTCCGTCACCGGAGACACCCTGCGCTTGCGCCGTCTTACCGGCAAACTGGGGACGGGACAGGCGGAGGTCTCGGGCACCCTGGCCGTGACGGGGAGGGACGACAGGCCGGTGCGGTTCGTGGCCGAGATCCAGGGGGTGCCGGTCGCGGCCCTGCTGGCTGGTCCGGCGCCGGAATTGGCCGGCAAGTGGGAAGGGGACCTGGACGGCCGGGCCACCGGCGACTTCCTGCTCCGGAAGGGGGAATTCGTACCCGAATCCCTGGTTGTGGAGGGAAGGCTGGAAGGCGGCTCCGGCGTGGTGGACGCCCGGCAGTGGCTGGCCTCGGTGGCCGGCTACCTGGGCTCCCGGCAGGATCTGCTGGAAATCCACTACGACCGCCTTGAACATTCCTTTTCCGTTCGGGACGGCAGGTACCTGGTGGACCTGGATTTGGCCGGTCCCCAGACCGACTGGTCGGTATCCGGTTGGGTGGGGCTGGCTGGGAACCTGGACCTGGCCGTGCTCGTGAAGTTGCCGCCCGGATTCACCCCCGATCTGGGAAGCCTGTCCCTGCTCGCCTCGGCCCTGCGGGATAAGGAGGGGAGAATCGCCCTGGCCCTCAGGCTCTCGGGCCGTACAAGGCATCCGGAAGTGTCGGTGGACCTGGAAAAATCCCTGCAGGGGGCCGGTGGGAAAACCGGCTCGGCGCTCGGCAAAGGATTGGGCGGTTTGCTTGACAAACTGAAGGTCA
>Ga0164318_10007923_pt1 | contig 10304 bp, 15 predicted proteins | sample GuaBasSedimGuay9_FD_113734 | JGI IMG/M metagenome (GOLD analysis project Ga0164318, IMG submission 113734) | Subseafloor sediment microbial communities from Guaymas Basin, Gulf of California, Mexico - Guay9, Core 4571-4, 0-3 cm | ecosystem: Environmental > Aquatic > Marine > Hydrothermal vents...
GCAAGAGAAAAAACAATCCCAGTGGGAGATAAAGTCAATGTAGAACTTTCTGAAGAAAAACAAACCGTTCCTGTTCCGGTAACTGTTCCGGAAGATTATGTTTTTGATAAAGTTGACATTCTTTTTATGGTGGATGTTTCAGGAAGTTATGGTGATGATATTGCTCAATTTAAGTCTAAAGCTATTGATATAGTGAATGCGTTTCAGACTGCGGGCAGGGACGTGCAAATTGGTTTATCTACTTTTAGTGATTTTCCTTTTTATCCATACGGAGGGTATGCATCTGGTGATTATGCTTACCAGCTTGATCAACCTTTAACGAGTGAATTTTCAGAAGTTATATCCGCTATTAATAGTATCTCATTGCATTGGGGGGCGGATGGCCCTGAAAGTCAACTCGAAGCTCTTTATCAAGCTGCAACAGGTAAGGGGCGAACCATACCTGACAAAAGCTATGCAGATATAGCCCCATCATCAGTTGGATGGCGCAGAGGTTCATTGCCCATAATATTTCTTGCAACGGATTATAGCTTTCACAAAGAAAGCAGCTATCCTGGCGCTAACCGGGATGAAACATTGTCTGAGCTGACAAGCCGTGGAATCAGTGTTTATGGGTTACAGGCTGGTGGTAGAATAACGGATGTTGAACAAATAGCAGATGAAACCGGAGGCGAATCTTTTACACTCTCAAGAAACAGTTCTGAAATTGTTAATGTAATCCTCGCAGCCTTAGAAGAAAAACCTGTTGATATTGAGCTTGTTGTAAATGGTGATTTTGCAGATACTATTATTCAACCAATAACTCCTGAAGGGGGTTTCAAAAACGTATCTCCAGGTGAGACAAAAATTTTTGAGGTTACATTTAGGCCGTTTAGCATATTTGAAAAGCCTTTTTTAACTGATACAGAGCAGATCTTTGCATTCCGTCTTATAGTAATTGCAAAAGATGTCGCTACAATTATGGAAATTCCCGTGACAGTTACTATTCCATCATCCGGATAGTATTTTTTTATCTTGATAGGTTATGCTGAAAATAAAAACTTTTTTATAAGGAGGAGAAATGAAAATAAAATTGCTATTAAAAATTTTAATCTTTTTTGTATGTATAACGCTATGTGCTGTAGCCAGTTTTGCAGAAGGACCGGGGGGCTGCACAACAAATCCAACCTACGACCGCGAAGATTCATCAGGATATCATTATGATGTATTTAACAGCAAAGGTACTAATATAGGTTATATAACTCAATCTAAAGAAAATGAAAACATCTGGTATATTTGGATTAAGGATGAGGGCGATCCGAATTGTCGGTTTGAAACGAAAAATGAGGCTTTAGAAGAACTCTGCAAACTTTCTCCTGAACAATAGAATATTTTTTCTTATTCCTCGTTCCCATGCTCTTTGCGTAGGAACGTATACCATACGGGTTCCCACGCTGGAGCATGGGAACCAGGCGAAAAGCAACATCTAAAAGTGTAAACCAAGTTTGAAGAATGCCAATTATTCATTATAATTTTGTATCAGAAGAATATCCAGAATGGATAGACAGCCAATATAACGATGTGTTTTATGCGACTCTGCATACTCCAGATGGTTATAGAGAAATTGCATTTGAGGAAGTGAATAGTGCGAATTTTGAGTCGGTATCAAGTATTCCTTGAGGATCAGCAGATTGCGCGTGGGGACAGACAGAATGGCTTGAGGCTTCTGTGGATGTTTCCGAGTGGGCAGGAACGGATGATACTTTAACCCTTACAGTTCATGATGTGGGAGATACGATTTATGATACAATAATATTGTTAGATGATATAACCCTTGGCAGTAACTATGCAGTAGTTCAATCCGTTCAAAATACACGTGATAATGGGTTTAGGTTTAGGTGTGTGTTTAAGGTACTCCCACACCACCGGACATACGGATCACGTATCCGGCGATTTGGCTGGTCAAAACAGGCTTCGAAACCGAGGTGTTTGAGCCAGCTGATGAAACTTTGGGAATCCCGTAAAGCAGAACAATCGCCATTATTCCCCAGTGTTCATCAGCCTGAAAGCCTCCACAAAAGCATCCCGAATCGCTTCTTTTAGAAATTTTCTTGTTTCCGGCCCCAGTTCGATCACGGTTCCGGGAACAAGACCCTGCTGGTCAAATTCCTCGCCTTCCGGCAAACCTTCCGGATTGACAATCCTGAACTCGCTTTTCAGATAATCCCTTATCTGCTCCCTTTTTTTTCCTTCTTTATAAAGCTCTGCAATCCTTTCCAGAAGCTTTACTGTGTTCTCCGGGTATTTTTTTACGCCTCCAGTGACCCGGCTTGAGAAAAATTCAGGAAACCGGTTTATGTATCGTCTAACAGCATTGTCACTCATTTTGATTTTGGATGCCATCTGCGGAACTGAAAGAAAATCCGCCATACTTTTTACCCCCTTTTTCATTTTACATATATGACAACTTTCATCTGACAGTAAAACTGCCATGTCAGACAGTCTTATAAAAGATGTCAGACTGCCTGTCAACCATGACAGGTTAGATTACATACTTGACAGGTAATCAGGTGACATGTTATCTGACATACATAACAGGCTGGTTTTTACCCGCCGGCCTGACAGGTATATGTAATTTCCTGTATTTTCAGTTTGTTGCCGAATAATATGACAATTTGACAGAATGAAATGTTTTTTACGGGGGATAAAAAATGACTGGGTGCAGACCCCTGAAAAAAAGTGAAGTAACTTTAATTTTAAAATCCGTTGATCCACGTAAAAAGATTATAGTTCTTTCAGGTCTCTGTTTTGGTCTGCGTGTCAGCGAAATTCTCTGTTTACGGTTTAAAAACGTCTCAGGAGAATATCTGCGAATTACAAAAAGCCTGAAAGGATCAAACAACGTGACCTTTCCGATCCCGCCGGAATACAAGACCGCCCTGGCGGAACTTAAAGCTTATTATTTGAACAAAGGATTTAAATTCAACTTTGAAACTCCGCTCTGCCTTTCGCAAAAAGGATTTCAAAAACCTGTTTCACGCCAGCAGGCCTGTTTAATGATTCGGGATGCTTGCAGGTCCCTGGGACTGGACGGAAAAGTGAATATTCACAGTTTCAGAAAAACCTTTATAACCAGAATTTATGAACTGACAGGGAAAGACCTGGTCAAAACACTCACCTACTCCCGCCATAAAAATTTGAACAGCTTAAAACATTACATCAAGTCTTCGGAAGAAAAAAGACTGATTTTGTCTTTATCATGGTCCTAAGTTATGAGGAAAATACCTTGATACAATTAAAGCTGTTTGATCCTCAAACAATCAGATATGCTTATCTTATTGCCGATAGTCCGAGACAGGCATTTTACAAAATCTGGCTTGAAAGTTGCTCTGGATGCCACAGGGTCAGAAAAGAAAGCGGAATAAAAGACAAGGTTCTAAATAGCAGAGCATGGAATTTTGAATCTCTTAAAAAGGCAGAAAAGTATTTTAATCGTCGAGTCCAAGACAAAACTAATCCTAATCGCCAATCCCTCCGGAAATATCAAATCAAGGAACAGTCTATTCACTTTTTGTAAAATGATTTTTAATTGCAGGAAATATCTTGACACGTAAATATCACTTTAGCTAAATTGACGATATGTTTATCCAGGCAATCTATACAACAAATGAAAAGCATAGACCAAAATCCGGCTGGCTGATGTTTCAAAAAACAGAAGAAGGTCAGCTTATTCCGCTCTTATCGCAAAGAGAAAAACAGATTAAAGTCAAGACACTCGACCAGGTTTTAGCCAAAGCCCAAAAAAATGTTCCTGATTCTCTTCACGCAATCAAAATCGAATATATCTCAAGCGATGGACTTTTTTATGGGACGGTTTTTTTTGACCCCAGCAAGTCACTAAAAGATAAAAAAACGCAAAAAGACTCTGATTTGCACAAATAATACTGTTATTCAGAAAGGTTATGGTTACTTCCCCATTCAAAACACAACACCTCTGAAAACTGTTGTGTTTTGAATGGGGAACTGTTGTGTTTTGAATGGGGAACTGTTGTGTACTGTTGTGTTTTGAATGGGGAACTGTTGTGTTTTGAATGGGGAACGATTTTACTATGTGTTTGAAATTAAAAGAAAAAAGGATCAAAAAAAGTATGCGGAGTGTATTATAGAGTATATAGTATATAAGTATACATAGTTCTCTATAATACACTCTATAGGACATTTTTTTGAGTGTTTTTTGAGCATTTTTTTGATTTTTTTTTTAAAAAGAAAACATGGAAAATAAAACTGTCTTCAGACAAAACAAAAATTTTCTTTTTAAGCCGACCTACATATTGGATGAAGTAAAAGCCAATAAAATTGGACATAAGGTAACAATATGCGATGGATTAAAAGAATATAATCTATCTACGGCTTATAAGCTGCCTACAAAAAAAGATCAGCTGATATTGTATTATATGCTGATGAAATGCCAGCGTCTGCAATGGACAAATAATATTAAATTTACAAAGTATGAAATTTTAAAAAATTGCAGTATCCAGACAAACAGCCGGTCATATGACCGGCTGGAAGATACGTTGGAAAGATGGGAACGAATTCATATCAAGTTTAAAGACTCATTTGTAAAAGTAAGCAAAAAGAACGGTACAACATATATTGACGCGGCATTTGGGATTATCGACAGTTACAAAATCATTAAAAACGACCAACAACCTTATGGCAAGGGATTGATCATGGTCAGATTTTCTCAAGAATGGTTAAGCTTAATTCAAACATCACCATTTTTTCAAAATCTGAATTTTAATTATTTAAAAACATTAAGAAAGCCTCTGCATTTCCGATTTTATGAAATAATTATAAAACAATTTTATGCCCGAAAAACATGGGAAATTGACGCCATTAAGCTTGCAGAACAGTTTCCGATTTCAGTTCGGTATGCATCGGACGTTACATACATGATAAAGCCGGCTTTAAAAAAGCTAAATTCAGTCTTAAAACCTGTAAAGATAAGGCTTTCTGTTCGTTCCCCTAAAAGAGGAACAGCTATATATAAATTTACCATACATAACCCATCATCACAGCCATTAGAGCAACAAATAGATGAAGACACCAAGATTCTGCCGAAAATTCAGGCCCAGCTTCCCGGATTTGATATTAAACCCAACGATCATGATCACATCGCTTTGACAAAATTTACAAACAATCTCTCTGTTCCTGATAACAATGGCTTTGAGGAAAAGCCAAAGCGCAAGACTAAGAACACACTTTTTGATAAGAAAACAGCAAAAAAGCAAACAGTTGCTTTGATTCAAAACATGTTGGAAGAAAACGATGTTGAAAATTTGCAGAAATTTAAAAAATCTCACCCATCCTGTTACAAGGAAGCGGTAAGGATATACAAAGAAAAGACAAAACAATAATCTACTATAAACAGTAATTATCATATAGCTAAAGCCAAACCTGCCGAGAGACAGGGACGGAAAGCCACGGGTCTTTTAGAAGACAGCCGGGTTGCCGAGTAAAAAAAAACCGGGTTCCCAGGCAGGGGCAGCCCGGTTTTTTTTGTCCGAGATTAAGGAAAAAAAAGGGGGGGCAGGGGGGGTATGATTCGCTCCAAGACCAGCGTTGGAGAGAACAGCGAAGCGGAGCGCAAAGAGCTATTAATAAGTTTACAAAAAAAAAATATGAAAAATATGAAATTGTGGCCGTTTAAAAAAAAGAAAAATGTTTCTGAAATTGAAATTCAAGATGGAAAGATAATTTTTCGCCAGGAAAATAAAGAGAACAGCCAGGATATCCAGATACAAACGATCAAACACTTAGATAGAGATGATCAAACCGGTGATCCTGATATATCTAAGATTGAAACAAAGTCGGCAATTCAAGAATCAGAAGATATGTCAAGCTTTGAACGACCTTTAGAATCTGCAGAATTTCATCCACCGGTAAAGGTAAAATATAACCCTTCATTTCTTTGCGATGATTCAGATGGCGGTGATTTAGGTTTATATCTTCACTATTTAAAGGCGCAAAGATACAAAGAACGTACCAGGGCTGAATATATGATTGACTTGCGAGCATGGAGACAGGCACTTAATGGGTGTTTTCCTGATGCTGAAAAAGTTCAGCAAATCGCAAACGAATTATCTCCTCATCGTGGTTATCGTTTGCTTACCGCACTTAAAAGCTATGCAAAATACCGGAACTTATATGGCGATCCCCGTCTTTCCATTATGTTCGCAACAAGTCTTGCAATCCAATACCCAAAAATCCCAAAACCTAAAAAAACGCGAAAAATTAAGCCAGGAGCAGTTGAAAATGTATCTGGTTTCAGCTCGTGAACTCTGCGCTGATAAAAATCATGTGGGTATCTGGATAGCTCTTTCGCTTTTCAGCGTGAAATCCTCCGAAATGAAATTCGCCTATCCAAACGGTAAGACTATTATCATCGAAAAAGAAGGCGAGGTTCGGAGCATAAAGGTTCCAGCGTGGCTCACCAAAGCGATGTACGAAATAGATAATGCAAAATGGAAAAAAACGAACGGTTCAATCAGAAAGGGGATTCGGAAGTATGGTACGAGTCCGCACATTCTTTATATGTCTGCTGTTGCTTCCAGCAATGGCGGTAGCCGAAAATGACAAACCAACACCAGACGAATACTGGCAGCAAATACGAAAAATCGCGGCTGGAGAGTTTTCCGGTATTGACTTAAACCCCGTATTGACAACTCGGTATCAATTTGAAGGAGACTACTCAGGTTGGGGTGTAGGCATGAATATGGATTTGCCGCTTTGGAACAAGAAGCGTCAGCAGGAAAAGCGAGAAAAAGCCGTAAAATTTCTCCAGGCCGGCGCAACTTTGGTCCAAAAACTGGAAACCACGATCAACACATTAAAACTTCTAAAAGAAAAAAGCCGCTTTCTCAAAGCAATTATGAGAGACGAAGGTGTAGAAAGCGTGGATGCATTCTTTAAGACAGAACAGGAGATTATTAAACAACAAGCCCTTGCAATACAATATCACAGGGAATTGCAAGGGCTTATTAATCCGTTAAATTCACAAGTAAAAATATACTCCAAGGAGGTCACACCACATGATCAATACAATCTGGAAAAACGATAATGTAGGTCTGATTGGCAGGGATCGACTTTTGCTGAATAAAATTTTGCCCCGTATCAACAGCCGAACGAAACGATTTATTGTTAAAGGAGAAATAGGGGTTGGAAAAACAGCGGTTTTGGAGTGGGCACATGAACATACTCCGAACAGCGCTTTTGTTAATTCCGGCATGAGCTATGGCCAGATCATAGACACCCTGATCGAAGCATGGGGCGTGGAAACCGAAGGCAAAAAGGTTGCTGAAAAAGAAAGGGATGTGCTGAAGGTATCGTCCAATACGCTTTATGTAGATGATCTTCATAAAGCGACACCAAAACTGATAAAATTTCTCAAAATACTGTCCGAGCGTAACAAGGTTTCTGGAGCTATACGATCAGGCGTAAGGCTTAAAGAAGAGCTGAAACAGTTGTTCTGGTCGTGTGAATCCTACAAACTTCCCAGGCTGAAAAGAGACAACGCTCTTAAATTAGCTGAAAAAGTGTGTCTGCATTTTGGTGCAAATATTTCTCATATACAAGTAGCGAATGCTTCCGGCGGTTTACCAGGAAAAATTATTAATGCTGCCCGAACAAATGAAATCAGACGTGATGAAATCAAAACACAAGATGAAGAGTTCGACATTGCACCTCTTTTCCTGATGCTTTGTGCCGGCATTGTTGTTTTTCGCTATATCGGACGCACAATGGATGCTACAGATTTTACGCTGTTAGGCGGTATTGGAATGGTGGGGTTAATTTTTATGCGGGGAATTTTCCAGAAAGGCAAAGAAAGCTGACTAATTTATGACTGCGCCAACTCATGCAGCGTTTGGAGTATTATGGGCGGCAATAGCGGGCACAAGTCAGTTGAATGCCATAGCATGTGCATTAGGTGCGCTCTTGCCTGATATTGACCATCCGCAAAGCTCTATCGGCAGGATTTTCTTTTTTCTTTCTCATCCGATCAATACACGTTTTGGGCACAGGGGATTGATCCATGGCTTTGTTTTGTGGCTCCCGCTTCTGGTTGTTGCAGCCATAGCCGGTTCAACAACCATCCAATGGATAATTCTTGGAGCAATTTCCCATATTCTTATAGACGCGTCCAATTCAAGTGGCGTCCGTGCCCTTACTCCGTTCACGGATCGCACCTTAGTCTGCTTTAAAAGAGACTGGCGGATAAAAACAGGTTCAGTCCAAGAAATCTTTGTTTTTATCACCATATTCGGGTTGATTTCTTTAATGAATTACAGCTATACGCTCGGAGGTCCCCGCAAGCTGATTAATCTGTTAGCCAGATCGCCCAAAATCACGTTGCAGGAATATACCAGAGCAGGGTTGAAATACTGCCAGGTCAAAGGATCTTTTCGCTGGGCAAATGGCAGTATCGAAGATGTCCTCTGGCCTGTTGTCGGTCTTGAAGGATCAAGTTTAGTCTATTGGAATGGCGAAATTCTGGTAAAAAAGAAACATGGTAAATTTATAAGGTCTGCTCTGAAACAAGAGGACCGGGAATGGCCGATAGTAAAAGTATCAGGGTTTTGCACTGTTGAAACTTTATCGTTTTGGTTCGATGGAAAAAAATGGCATCTTGCGGAACCCGGCGATTTAGTTTTCGGCTCTATAAAAGCTGTTTCCGGAAAATCACCAAAAATCAAGGCTGATTTAGAAAGAGATAAAAGCTTATTATGAAAACACTAAGAAAATTTAAGATGTTCTGCTTATTATTGCTCGTTATTTGTATTGGGTGCGGCCAGGCTGCTGAACAAAAGACCACTACTGCCAAAGAATCTAAAGCAGACAAATATTATCCTTGCAAAGGAAATACAACCATTCAATCATTTAACAAAGCAAAAAAAATTTTACTCCGGCAGGTTTACGCAGATCATCGCACTACTTTCTATTGTCAGTGCCCTTTTACTGCAAAGAAAGAAATACTTTCTTCAAACAATTATAAACCGAAAAAGAAGTGGAAAAGAGCTCACAGACTTGAATGGGAGCATGTTGTTCCTGCACATGCTTTTGGACAGAGCTTTAAAGAATGGAGACAAGGACATCCTGATTGTGTAAGCAGCAAAGGAAAATCATTTAAAGGAAGGAAGTGTGCTGAAAAGGTTAACATGCAATTTCGCTACATGCAGTCTGACATGTACAACCTTGTTCCGGCAATCGGTGAAATTAACGGCCTGCGGTCTAACTACTCTTACGCTATGATACCAGGTGAAAAACGTGAGTTTGGCTTATGTGATATGGAGATTGAAGGAAAAAAGGCGGAACCGCCCGAATATGTTCGAGGGAATATTGCCAGAATTTATTTTTACATGGACTCAGCTTATCCAGGCCATGGGATCATATCAAAAAAGAACAGAAAACTATTTAAAGCATGGGATATGGAGGATCCAGTCGATGCGTGGGAATGCGAAAGATGCAAGATGATAGAAAAAATTCAAAGAAATGAGAATCCATTTGTTAGAAAGGCATGTATCCAATCCGGATTATGGAAATAGACTAATAAGTGAAGATATGGTTAAATATAAAACAATAAAAGATTCTCAAGGAAAAGAAATTGCAAAAATCGTTATACCAAACAGAAAATTTACTCCAAAAACAAAGCAAAGAAAAGGGGTTAGCAAAGAAAAATCATAGGCTGTTTGGTAATATTAAGATTTTCAGAATTGTTATATACAGCATTGTTCCGATCTGTATTTTTTCTTTTGTCTTTTTGGATAAAAGCAGATTAAACAAAGACTTTTTTAGAACTATGGCATTGCTCAGGAATACCAGATCAGAGGCTATTTGCAACGATCAGCTTATGATTGTGCGCTTTCATGAAAAAAAGATTACAGTAGAAGATAAAGCGCATACTGTCGTTCGTTCTCTATCTGTTCCCACGTTAAACCATGTGAATTACGATACTACCCTGGGGAAAGATATGATTGTATTTGATGGTCATGGCACGAGTGCATACAACATCCAGGTACATGGCGGTGTTTTAGCCTTGAAATCATGGCTTGGCTTTAAGAGAAATATTCACGTGAATTGTACAGGGTTGGCAAGGGAAGGGATATATCCTGCTGAGTGATCTATAACCCCTGACCGCACGGCCAGGCTAAAGCGTACTGCCTCAAATACGGAGTCGTCTGCGTGCTCAGGCTCCAGCCCCGCTTACAGACTGATTGGCGGTGCTTCCGCTCCTTCCGCTCGCAGCCGGCCTAATCTTAAAAATAAGA
>Ga0164318_10007924_pt1 | contig 10304 bp, 9 predicted proteins | sample GuaBasSedimGuay9_FD_113734 | JGI IMG/M metagenome (GOLD analysis project Ga0164318, IMG submission 113734) | Subseafloor sediment microbial communities from Guaymas Basin, Gulf of California, Mexico - Guay9, Core 4571-4, 0-3 cm | ecosystem: Environmental > Aquatic > Marine > Hydrothermal vents >...
CATCGACATCTTTGGCCGGATCAATCAGTTCGAGTACCCGGTGGGGGTCGAGATCCCCCGGCAGGGGCAGCTGGACCAGGATGCCATCGACCGCATCGTCGGCATTGAGCGTGACAATCAACTCTTCCAACTGCGCCTGGGGGGTTTCAGCCGGTAGAATATGGGTTTTCGAGACCATACCCAACTGATCGCAGGTCTTGGCCTTGGACCCGACGTAGACCTTGGATGCCGGATCTTCCCCAACCAAAACGACGTCGAGCCGTGGATATATCCCGACACGGATCAGCGCATCGACTTCGATCGCTACTTCATCCCTGATTCCAGCAGCAACGACACTGCCTTTTAAGAGTTTGCTGTCATCCATGAACACTCCTTCGTCCTTCGTACACGGTGGCGACCCCTCCGGTGACGGGCTGTGCCGAAACCCTCTCGAGGCCAACCATCTCCAGGAGATCGACCATCCGTTGACCCTGAGGAAATTCGCTGACCGATTGTGGAAGGTAGCTATAGGCCTCGGAATCTCCGGAGATCCACCGGCCAACCAACGGTGGAACGATTCGAACCCAGCCGCGCATCAGAGGTCCGAAGAGGCCCGACGGCTTGGAAAATTCGAGGATCAGCAACACACCACCGGGCCGCAGGACCCGAATCAGTTCCCGAAGTCCCTGCTCCAGATTCTCAAAATTTCGGACGCCAAAAGCGACGGTCACGACGTCGACACGGTCCTCGTCCACCGGCAGCATCAAGGCATCTCCGGCAAACAGGGGCAGTGCTTGGTTTTGATCGAGGGCCTTCCGCCGCGCCAGGGTGAGCATCGGCAGGCAGAAATCTGTGCCCATCGTCCGGCTTTCCCTATCGAACGCCAACGCCACATCGCCGGTGCCGGTGCAGACATCCAGGGTCAATTGAGGCTGGGCTGCAGCCACCCGCCGGGCCAGGAGTCTGCGCCACCCACGATCCTGCCCCAGGGACAGAACCCGATTGAGCAAATCGTAGCGATGGGCGATTCTGCCGAACATGCCGCGAATCTCGGACCCTCTCTTGGAACGCAGTTCGTCACGCACGGGCGGAGACTAACACAGGGGGTTTTGGAGGGGGAGAGGGGGGGAGGGGGAGAGGGTCGGGCTAGGACAACACTCGTCGGAGGTCTTCGAGGGCAAGGCGGCGGTGGGAGATTCGGTTTTTCTCGGGCGTTTCCATTTCGGCGTAGGTCTTGCCCTGACCGGCTGAAGGGATGAAGACGCTGTCCCAGCCGAATCCGTTGTGGCCCCGGGGAAAGGCTGCAATCTGCCCCTCAACGACCCCCAGACCGGTCAGTTCTTCGGAATGGTCGGCGGCGCAGGCCATGCACCGAACGACGGCACGACGTTCGGCAAAAGCATCGGCCAAGGTACAGATGCCCTCAGGGCCAACCGATGCCAGCAGCCAACGAATCAGCGGTCCGGGGAAACCGTCCATACCCTGCAGCTCCAAGGCCGTGTCCTCGACCAGGACCGGTCCATCGATATGTGCCCGAGCACTGAGGGCCTTGTGGTGGACGACGGCCTCGAGACTCAGGGACTGAATCTCTTCGAGGTCCAGGGCCCTGTGGGCCAGTCGAAAACCCAGTACTTCCTCGACTTCCCGGAGTTTGTCCGGATTTGAGGTGACGAAGACCAACCGCTCGAAGTTCATTCGGCAGTGTTCGGGGGGATGACCAGGTAGACGGCGATCTTGCGCGAAAGGCCTTTCAGCGGCACATCCCCCAGGTGTTCGGTTTCGAAGACGTGCGCGATAGCGGCCTGGGTGGTCTCGCCGATGACGATCTGACCCGGTTTTGCAACGGACCCTTCCAGTCGAGCGGCAACATTGACCGTATTGCCCAGTACGGTGTAATCAACCCTTGTGGCGGAGCCGATGTCGCCAACGACGACGGGCCCCGAGTGGATTGCTACGCGAACGCTGACTGAATCCTCTCCGGCCGCCCTGCGCCTGGCATTCCAATCCTCCAACCCCTCCATCAGCAATAACGCGCTCCGAACCGCTCTCTCTGCATGGTCATCTTGTGGGAGCGGGGCCCCCCAGAAGGCCATAACGGCATCACCGATGAATTTGTCCAGCGTTCCTCCAAATTCGAAGACGGCATCGGCCGCCAGGGAGAAAAACTGATTGAGAAAGGCGGCAATTTCCTCCGGCGGGGAGGTTTCACACCGGGCAGTGAAACCGACGATATCAGCGAAGAGGATCGAGGTCTCCCTCAGGGTAACGACGGCTTCCTCTCGTTCGGGCCGGGCGAGAACAGCTTCGATCACGGCCGGAGAATGGTATCGGACCAGCCGGTCCCTGACCGCTTGTTCGGCACGGATCCTCTCATTGAGCTGCGCCCTCTCGATCGCGACCGCCGCGTAGTTACCCAGCGCGGTCAAGAGGTCGAGGTCGGTCGCCGAGAACGACCCGACGTGCAGCGGTGAATCAACATAGATGACACCGATGACCCTTTCCCGGTGCCAAAGAGGTGTACACATCGCCGATCGAATCTGGTGGATTCGGATGCTCTGACCGCTTTCAAACCGCTCATCAGCCTGCGCATCATGGGTCAGGATGGCGACCTTCTGGCCGGCGACCAGGTCGAGAATGGTCCGGGAGATCGGTACTTCCGGGGTTCTCCCTTCGTCGAGCTCTCGGGCACGGAACAATTCAAGACCCGGCTCACCCGCCTCGTCAAACAAGACGATGAACCCACGATCAACCTTCAGGTGGTCGAAGACAACGTCCATCACCTTGTCCAGCACGGGCGCCAAATCATCGACCTGAATCAAGGTCTTGGCCACTTGGGCGAGGATCATGAAGACCCGCCCCCGTTCGCTCTCTTCGACGCCCGGCTCAACGCCGGAAGGGTCTCCTTCGAGCCCAAAATCGTTATTGAACTCCGAGAGCGGCCGGAGGAAAGTGCCCGAGGTCATACCCGAGCTCTCGGCTACTGAGTCGCAGACCTCCAGTTCGAAGTTTCCGATGGTTACCAGATCACCTGGACTGATGTTGGCCACAGTGACGAAGGTATCGTTGACCTTGACGCCGTTGGTGCTATTGAGGTCCCTGATCTTGAAAATGCCATCGACCTCGTCAACTTCGGCATGCTTCCGGGAGACCGAAAAGTCACGAAGAACGACATCGTTGTCGCTCGAACGCCCAATCGTAACCCCTCCCCGAAGCGGCACCCTGCGAGTCGTTTCACCATCGTCATACACAAGTACGGGCATGACATCCATTGTATCGCGGTTCAAAGCTGGGACGCCAGGAGGCTGAGAGGCTGAGAGCTGACAGCTCTATTCCCCGTACCAGGCCCTCAATCGTTTGCGGGTATCACGATTAATTTTGGTGTCGGCTCGAAAGATGGAAAGGCGAATGGCGGGGCCTCCGCAAAGGTAGAGCCGGTCGGCCGCCACCGCCCAGGAGGAGGGCGGCCCTTTGATCAAAATCTGCAACCATACGTCGCAGGCCGCTGGGCTCATGGGATCCACACCTCGAACCCCCAGGTTGGAAAAACCTCTCTCCAGGATCGCAGCGACGCCGAGATCACATTGATTCCCCAACCAGCGGTCCAGACGCTCGAAAGCTTCGCTATAGACCTTTGAGCCCCATCCTTGACCCTCACCCCGGGGCTTGACAACCAAACGACCCATTGACAAACCTTCAACCAGACGCGTCAGGGAGACTCGATTGGCCAAATCCCCGGACATTTCATAGGCCCTGACCACTGCCGGCAGATCTTCGGGCCCAACGAGACGCTCCACGGCCCTGAAACATGTGGCCGCCGATCGTTGAAAGGTAATTCCGTGCCAATCCGCGAGGTGGCGATCCTCCGCCGCGAGTGCGGACGCAAGCCACATTTCAACCAGTGTCGCACGCCGAACGGTCCGGGCGACCGCATCCAGTTCTCCGACCAGCGCCCGAGCCATTTCAGGAGTCACGCCCCCTCGAACATTGGGCACATCGTCACCGATCAAATCCCGATAACCATATGCCGCCGCCTGACGTAGTTGCCGGTCACCGCCAAGAAGAGCCTCACGGTACAGGGGCAACAGCTGAGTATCGTGAAAAGCAGCACCGCCCAGGAGCAGACTCATCTTCTGTCCACCGCGGAGCTTGCCGGAATACCACAGCTCCGAAAGACCCGAGGGACCGGGCCACGCTACAAGAACACGCTCCCGAAAATGGCCGCGGACAACGGAGTCGTAGTACGCGGTCCCAAAATTTCGAGTCTCCGGCGAAGCCAACAATGCCGGCGAGAGGGTCATGGCAGCAGCAAGGATCAATCCAGTCATCGTTCTTAGTGTACTTCAATGGCTGGGAGGCTGGAAAGCCAGGACGCTGGGAAGCAGGAGGGGCACTGGCGAATCACCCCGGCTCGTGCAAGGATGCACTCGATGGCGACAACGAAACGTTTCCGTTTGGTCGTAGCCTACCTCGGGGGGAATTACCGGGGGTGGCAACGGCAGGACAACGCCCCCTCGGTCCAACGTGAGGTCGAGCAGGCAGTGACTGCCGTATTTCGCGGTCTGACCGTCACGGTTGAGGGGTCCGGGCGCACCGACGCGGGCGTCCACGCAACCGGACAGGTAGCCCACGTCGATCTCCCCGCGACGATCCCACCGGCCAATCTACAAATGGCTCTCAATCATAATCTGCCCGAAACCGTCCGTGTCCTTTCAGTTGCCGTGATGCCCCAGGATTTTCACTCACGCAAGAGCTCACGGGGCAAACGTTACGCCTATCACATTCGATGGGACGGCGCGCCGGCCCTGGTGCCCTGGCAGACACTTCGTACGGCCCACATTCGTCCTCCGAGAGATCCCGAGTTCATCGCCGCCCTGGTTCCCCTGTTTCAGGGTTGTCGTGACTGGGCTCCTTTTACGGTAGCCGACCCAGTGACTCGAACGACCGTGCGAACAGTTTTTTCGGCTAAGGCTGTCGTCCGGCCATTTGGTCTCCGCCTGGAGTTCATCGGCGACGGATTCCTTCGATACCAGGTCCGGCGCATGGTCGGCGCCTTGCTACGCGTCGGATGGGGGCACTTTGACCGTTCGTGGCTCGAGACTCTGTTGGCGTCCGACCGGCATGAGTCGGACATCTACACCGCTCCGGCCCGGGGACTGACGCTCGAACACGTGTATTTCCGAACACCGAGAGCCTGATCCCTAATCCCTTGTCTCTGCGACCTCAGTTGCTGCTCAGCATACTTTGCTAGACTGCCCTCCTTGAGTACCGATGATGATTGACAGAGACGGCATAGCACTCCCGGGAACACCAGAACGCCAGCTTCTGGATGAGCTCCGCCCAGACAGGATGCCTCGACACGTAGCCATCATCATGGACGGTAACGGTCGCTGGGCCAAGGCACGGAATCTATCCCGTATTCAAGGCCATCGGGCCGGCGCCCAGGCCGTACGAACCACACTGGAAACCGTCTCTCGTCTGGATATTGAAGCTATCACCCTCTACGCATTCTCGACCGAAAACTGGAAGCGCCCGAAGCTGGAGATCCGCGCCCTTTGGGGCCTCCTCAAAGAATTCATCGACTCGCAACTGGATACCTTCAAAAAAAACAATCTCCGATTCGGGACGATAGGTGATTTGGAGCGTCTGGACCCGTCGGTCAGGAAATACCTTGACCGGGCCCGGCAGGCGACCCGGGACTGTACAGGGACACTGGTAAAAATCGCCCTCAACTACTCCGGACGACACGAACTCAGCCGGGTCCTCCGAGAAGCCGTCGCCAATGCCAGCCAGGGACGACTCAAACCCGACGAGATTGACGAAGACTGGATCAACCGGCATCTCGACACGGCAGGCACGCCCGACCCCGATCTCTTGATCCGCACATCCGGCGAACAACGAGTCTCCAACTTCCTCCTGTGGCAGATTGCCTACTCGGAAATCTACTTCACCGAGGTCCTCTGGCCCGATTTCGGCGTCACCGAACTCCTCGAAGCCATTCAGTCCTATCAGCAACGGAATCGTCGTTTTGGTGGCCTGGATCCTGAGAATTTGACCGGAACCGAACCCCATGGAGGCACCTCTGTTTAAACGTGAACTTTTTGCCGTCATCGCCGGCCCCCTGGTTCTGATATGCATCGTGTGGGCGCCAGGGTGGGTTTCGGCCCTCTTAATCTCTGTCCTGGTCGTGATCGCCGGAGACGAACTCTGCCGCATGGCCCGCGGATCAGGTCTTGCCACCGGTCGTTACCTCCCAGTGGTCGCCCTGGCCGGTGTGCTGGCCGCCGCCGCCATCTATGGGCCGGCCGGCCTGGGCTTCGCCGTTGCCACCGTCGTGGTGGCCGCCCCTGCGATCCACCTGGTCCACGCCAGTGCGCCCGTGGGAGCTCTGGCCGGGACGGCGGTCGATGTTTTCGGCATTATCTACCTCGGTATCACCGGTGCCTGCTTCGCCTGGTTGCGCACCATGCCGGCCGATGAAATCACCGGCATCCGCCTGCTGATTTTCTTCCTTGTGGTCATCTGGATCGGGGACTCCGGCGCGTACTACGTCGGGAAAAACCTCGGACGTCACAAGATGGCGCCAATCCTTTCGCCCAAGAAAACCTGGGAAGGACTTGCCGGCGGAGTGGCCGCAACCTTTGGGGCCGCCGCCATATTTCAGACCCTGTTCCCGCTGCCTTTCGATTGGCCCCATATTTTCAGCCTGGCTGCAATCCTCTCGGTTGCCGCACCGGTCGGGGACCTGATTGTATCGCTATTCAAGAGGGACACCGGCGTCAAGGATTCATCGTCCCTGATCCCCGGGCACGGCGGACTGCTGGACCGGACCGACAGCCTGCTCTTTGCCGCACCCTTTATTCTCCTTTTCCTGGTAGCAGTGGGACTGATGCCGTGAAATCTCTTTCCGTGCTCGGGAGCACAGGATCGATCGGAATATCGACCCTGTCCGTAGTTGAATCCTTTCCGGACCGCTACTGCATCGAAGCTCTGGCAGCGGGGCTCAACCTGGAGGCCCTCCGCCCGCAGATCAGAAAACACCAACCTTCGGTTGTAGCGGTCCGTCGCCACGAGGATGCGGCGACACTGGCCGGGGAGTTTCCGGGAACACGCTTCACTTACGGCCCCGAAGGCTTGGAAGAGGTTGCCTGCGCCGAAGCTGCCGACACAATCGTCGCGGCCCTGGTCGGATCAGTCGGTCTTGCCCCAACGTTGGCGGCGATCCGGGCGGGCAAGAGTATTGCCCTGGCCAACAAGGAAACTCTGGTAGTTGCCGGAGACGTCGTCATGGCGGCAGCCAGGGATGCCGGCATTGACATTTTGCCGGTCGACAGCGAACACAACGCCATCCACCAGGCCCTTCGCGTTGGTCCCTCAGACCGGGTCAAACGGCTGATATTGACAGCTTCCGGCGGACCCTTCCGAACCTGGTCAGCCGAGAAGATTGCACATGCAACATTGGAAGAAACCTTGAACCATCCGACCTGGAAGATGGGACCAAAGATCACCGTTGATTCGGCAACGATGATGAACAAGGGGCTCGAAATCATCGAGGCCCACCACCTGTTCGGCATGCCGTCGGAGGCAATAGACGTCGTGGTCCACCCCCAAAGCCTGGTCCATTCCCTGGTGGAATACGTCGACGGCACGCTGATCGCACAACTCTCGGTCAACGACATGCGTTTTCCGATCATGTATGCCCTGGCATGGCCCGACCGCCTGGATTCACCCCTGCCTGCACTCGATCTGGCTCAAGTGGCACAGCTGACCTTCGAAGCGCCGGACCCAACCAGGTTCCCCGCCCTCCGGTTGGCAAGACAGGCCCTGAAGGCCGGAGGCGAAATGCCCGCGGTGATGAACGCGGCCAACGAGGTTGCCGTCGCCGCCTTTCTCGAGGGCGCCTGTGCATTCACGGACATCACCGTAACCGTAGAAGCCGTGATGGACCAGTGGGCGCCCCAAAACCGTCCTTTGATCGACCTTGAGCAGGCGCTGGCTGCCGATGACGAGGCTCGGCATTTTGCAGCAGAAATCCTCAACTGAATACGTTCAGCACGCTAGAGGCCCGGCCGGAAACCCCCCTCGAAGCGAAAATTGCGATGAGGTGCGAGGTGTAACGTCGGAAGGCCGAAGTCGTAGTCCCTCTACTTCAAGGACTTACGGCGTCGCAAATTGCGCCTCATTCGCGATTTGCAGCCGTGTGAGGGTTTCCGGCCGGGCCTCTAGTTGTTATAATGTCCTGATGGCCCCGCACAAGGGCGGATCAATCCGTCGAAGCGGGACCGGTCGGTTGACTGTCGAGTCAGCCCTTTGGAGTCGTCAATGATCGTCAGTATCCTCGCATTTTTTTTGGTCCTCGGTGTGCTCATCGTCATCCACGAGGCGGGCCATTTCCTGATGGCACGCCTGGTTGGAGCACCGGTGGAAGTGTTTTCGGTCGGCTTCGGCAAGCGCCTGTGGGGCTTCGAGCGCGGCGGAACCGATTTCCGCCTCAGTCTGATTCCCTTTGGAGGCTACGTCCGAATCGTCGGGCTGGGACCGGACGAAACCGATTTGACAACCGGCGGCACCGATGAAGAACCTGAGTTGTTGGCACGATGGAAGAGAGGCCTGATTCTTTTCGGCGGGCCGATTACCAACGTCATTGCCGCCGTGGTCTTTGTTGCGGTGGCTTTTCTGATCGGCGTCGAGATTCCGACCTATCGATCAGAGCTGCCGGTGGTCGGATGGGTCGAACCACAGTCTCCGGGTACGGCGGCAGGTATCGAGGTTGGCGACCGCGTGCTGTCGGTCGACGGTCAGGCAATGGAGACCTGGCAGGACCTTGAAGGATCGATCCTCTCGGCCGGTGGCAGGGAAGTCCACCTCGAAATCCAGCGGGAAGAAGCGACGATCGACATCGCCCTGACACCGGATAAGGTCACCCGCTACGGCTTCGGCTACTCGGGTATTTTGCCGCCTCTGAGCGCCGAGGTCGTTCGCCTGATGCCCGGCGCACCTGCTCAAGCCGCCGGAATCGAGCCGGGGGACGTCATTCTTTCAATCGATGGTCAACCCGTCGATCAGTTCTACGATCTGATCCGCTTAATCGCCCCACGCCCCAAGGAGGCTCTCGAGCTCGTGGTCAATCGCGGCGGAACGCACCAAATATTGACGGTGACCCCACGTGACGAGGGCGGCGAGGGCAAGATCGGAATCGCGATGGTCTTCCCCTCAGAACTCCAACGAATGGGGCCCATTGCAGCCGTCGGCGCAGCCGTCACCGAGTGCCGACGCATGACCCGGGAGACCTTTCGAGTCCTCGGCCGGCTGTTCACCCGAAAGGCCTCTCTCAGTCAGGTTTCCGGACCAATCGACATTGCACGGATTTCCGGAGAGGCGGCCAAGGCGGGAATCCATTCGCTGATCTGGTTGATGGGCGTCATTTCCCTGCAACTGGGGATCTTCAATCTCCTCCCCATTCCGGTTCTCGATGGAGGCCACCTCACAATCCTGGCTTTCGAGAGTGCCATGCGCCGGGATCTCTCTCTCAGACTCAAGGAAAAAATCCTGGAAGTCGGTTTTGTGGCCCTGCTCCTGCTGATGGTTGTCGTCGTATTCAACGACATCGCCAAGATCGAATTTGTCTCGAAATTGTTCTCGCGCGGCTGATGCCGAAGAAGGTACTGGATGGCCGATGCCCCGCTCCGTGCTAGATTCACGCCGATGATCGGACGACTGATCTTAGTGGGCGTCTTTTTCTTGGCGGCCGGAGCCACAGGGTGGTTTTCACTGGTTTATACAGTCCACCTGGGCACGGTCTCTATCCCGGAACTTCGTGGCCTGCAGGATCAGGATGCCGAACGCCAGGCCCATGATCTCGGCCTGATCGTCGAATATGACGAAACCGGAGTCTTCAGTGGCACGGTGGCGCCAGGCCTGATTGCTTTCCAGAACCCCTTGCCGGGGTTTCATGTCAAGACCGGGAGCGTTGTTCGGATCAGCCGAAGTCTCGGTGATGAACAGATCCAAGTTCCGGCCATCCGGGGTGAATCACCTCAAGCGGCCATCCGCGCCCTGGAGGCCGCCGGTCTGAAACCCGGGCGGCGAGCAGAAGTCTTCGGGCAGGGTGGTGCGGATTCGGTTCTCGAGACCACGCCTGCGATCGACACTACGGTCCTTCCCGATGCCGACATTGATCTCTTGACCAACCGGAGGCCCGCTCAACCCCTGTGGGTCATGCCGTCCCTCCTAACGCGACAACTGACCCAGGTTCAAAGATTCTGCGACCAGCGCCGGTTCCGTCTCGGTAGGGGCCACGAGGTCGACTCTCAGGGTATAGCACCGGG
>Ga0164318_10007925_pt1 | contig 10304 bp, 15 predicted proteins | sample GuaBasSedimGuay9_FD_113734 | JGI IMG/M metagenome (GOLD analysis project Ga0164318, IMG submission 113734) | Subseafloor sediment microbial communities from Guaymas Basin, Gulf of California, Mexico - Guay9, Core 4571-4, 0-3 cm | ecosystem: Environmental > Aquatic > Marine > Hydrothermal vents...
AATATCTATAAATGATTTACAAAAAGTTGTAAATGATATGCTTAATAAAGAATACAAAGTAAATGAAACAGAAACTAAGAAATATAGTATTAGATATGCTGAAACAGTAAAAGAGCTATTTGGTCCTTTATTTAAAAAAGCATTGAAAGAAGATATAGTTACTAAAAATATAGTACCATTTTTAGAATTTCCAAAGTATGATAATACTAAAGATTTTTATTTAGAAGAATCAAAAGCTAAAGAGCTGTATGTAGAAATATTAAATATAGAAGACAATAGATATAGGTTGATGTTTTTATTTTTACTTAGAGGTAGAAGAAAAGGTGAAGTGTTAAGTTTATGTTGGGAAGATGTAGATTTCAAAAGAAAAATGTATGTACTAAGAGATGAGAAGAATAAAATTAGAGAGAATATTAATATAATTTTAGATGATGAACTAATAGGTCATTTTGGATATTTAGATCATGAAGCAGAAGGTCTTATATTTAAATCTACTAGAACAGGTGAAAAAATGAGTGATTTTCCTAGAAAATTATGGGTTAAGATTATAGCTAAATTAGATATTAAAATGACATTTCATGATTTTAGACATTTATTAGGTTCTACATTAGTTAATAATGGTGTATCTTTAGAAACTATAAGTAAGACTTTAACTCATAAGAATATTAAAACTACTCAAAGATATTCTAATATGCATGAGAAGATGGCCAAAGAAGGTAGCGATACTTTTTTAAATATTTTGAAAAGTAATTAATTACACTACGCTTGCATATAAGTAGTAGTTATTAAGTATATGTTACAAATATACACATAATAAAAATACTTTTGTTAATTGTTAGATAAATAGTAAAAGTAACATAATATATAATATACAATATCACATAAGTACAAGGAATAAGTTCTATGATAGAAAGTATAATGATAATGAGTCTAATAGTTACTTCATTATTAACTACAGCAAAAGTAAATTCAGCAATTGATTCTAAAATAACTAAATATAATTTACCATTTGTGTTTAGTCAATTTATAGCAAAAATGGGAAATAAAAATATCGTTTAGAATTTATTATTTTGAAACTTAAAACTAAAACAGAACAGTCATTTAATATTATCTATATTATATCAGAGCTTTTTATTTTTCTAATATCGATTTATATGTTTTATATAATATTAAATATATTAAATAATGCTAATTTACTATATGCTTTTAATATATTTAATATTAATCAACTAGCATCATACTTAATAATTATTCTACCTATTCATATGATTTTATATGCAATATTTATTAAGTATAAAAATAGTAATAATTTTATTGATGGACTATTTGTAAATGGTCGTAAAATATTTATTGCATTATTATTGTATCACTATTTTTTTGATATTGGCTCATCATATAGTGATTTTGGAGTTTATTCATCAATAGGATTATTTACAATAATTAATATATTAACTTCATTTATCTTATTTGTCCTAATACCAAATATCTTTAAAACTATTACTCTTATTGCTTCTAATGCTTATTCAGCTCAAAAAGCTCTATTGTTTATGACTTATGATAATATAGAGAATATGAATAATGATAAAAAATTCCAAAATATATTAGATGAAGAGATCACAAAAGGTATTACTCAATTAAAACTAATATGTGCAACAGGAGCAAATACATTTGTTAATGAAAACAGTTTCCTTTATAATTTATTTCAATCAGAAAAGCTTAAAGATATTAATGATATTGAAATAATGATATGTCATCCAGAAAAGAATGGAATAATGTCTCGTTCTGCACAAACACCAAAGTTTGATTTAGATGAATTAAAAGAACAAATATATCAAACATTAGAATTTCTTAATGTAAGCGAATTTGCTAATAATATTAAATTAAAATTTTATTCAGAAGAACCCAAATATAAGATAATAGTTATCAATGATTTAGTAATAGTACAAGGATACTTAGCAACAAGAGATTCATCTGATGAATATATATATGGATTTAGAAATGGAGATAAATCTTCTTTATTTAAAATATTTATTACTCTATTTGATGATAAGTTTAGGTGGGCTACAAATAATATATCAAATATTGCAAGTGAATATAAGAATATTCAGCAAATATCAAATGATATACATAAAGATTGTAAAATTCCAGAGGCTTGTAGTGAAGTAGATTGTATAATTAAAAACCATTGTTCATTGTTTGGAATAAGAAATTAAAATTATCTACATAACTATATATTAAGGAGAATCAATAATATGGAAATAAATAAATTTTTTGAAATGATTAATTACAATACTTGTCCTATTTGTAATAAAAATAATTTTAGCATAACTTATAATAGCAATCATACAGAATTTAAGTGGTGTAATGAATGTAATGGTATTCCAGCACTTTGTAATGGTAATCTATATGTATTTACTGGTTTTTCTAATGAAAATTTTAGTGATTGTGAATTATGTAATGAAAAAAATGTTTGTGCTAATACACATGCATTAGCATTTTAATATTTGTTACTCTAAATTTCAAAACGAATTCCACCACTTGCAATGCCAGTCTTGTTTTCCATACATCCTGCATAGACATCTGTTGTTCCGCAAGACGGACACTTAATTACTGCTGTCCAAGCACCATGTTGAATTAAATGGTGGTCTAATTGAAGATGTCCTTTAGCTTCACAATCAAAGCAATAAAAACCCATTTTATTTGTTTTTTTACATATTGCATCATTATCAACATTAGAACCACATGCAACACATTCTGATTTAGTCCATCCCATATATTACCTTTTTAGTTATTCTTAAGTTGGTCTACAGTTACTACAATAATCTTGTCCCCAGTCAATTGCTCTTTTACATGTTGGACAAGTACCATTGCTAGCAAATTCATAAAATTTCATTATAACTCCTTTAAATTTTTATTTCTATATAATTATAGTAGTTTGTTACTTAAATTTATAAATCAGTAATTATGAAAAAATATCATATTGTTTATCAGCATCTTTATGAAGATCTATTTTTTTCTTTTAATTGTTGCAACAGCTGCAGCTGCAGTAATTGCAATTACTGTTCCTATTAACCACCATTTATTATTTTTCTTTTTAGATAAATCAGCTTTAGATGTATAATTAGTGTTATTACTACCAATAGTATTGGTATTAGTTCTCTTGTAGATATTCTTTTTATCACTATTTATTTTACTTGGTATGTATTGTTGTGCTGGAGCTTTTGAAAATCTTATAATAAGATGTTTTATACTAATGATCAATATTAGTAAAAAAGTTATTGCAAGTATTGTATTATTCATTTTCTATCCACTAAATGCCCAAAGAGCAAAAGCACCAAGTCCAAAAATTGCTAGTGTATTTACTTCTTGTTCTTTATTAAACTTTGATAATTTATCATTATATGACTTTATAATTATGTCACGAGCTTCTGATAGAGAATCTTTATTCTTAAGATTTAAATATTTTAAATCTTGTAAAAAACCAGGTAAATTTGAATCTTGTTTTAAGACTAATGGTAAAATATTTTTACTATGAGCAGTAGCTTTTCCAATTTCTTGTTGTACCCAATCTGAATCTTTAGCATTATCACTCCATAGAACTACAAATAAATCACAATCTAAAATAGCTTTTGAAATTGTAGGTGCAAGCTTCTGACTAGGTGATATTGAGTGTTCAGCAATAAATACTTCAATTTGTGTATCTTCTAGATGTTGTTTTAATGAGTTAGCATGTTCTAAATCATATGTTGAATAACTTACAAATATTTTATATGTCATTTTTAATTTCTTATTTATTCAACATATAATTTTTTAATGCCGTTAATCTACCCGTTCGTCTTGGTAAATCTGTACTTGCCCCAGAACTACATGTAGCATAGTCTATAAAATCATTATCAGTATTATTTATATCATTTGGATTATCAATATATGTTTTAACTGATTTCATAAAATTTTCATATTTAATTGCTAAGATATCACTTTCTTCTAAGTTATCAGGTTCTAACAGAACAACTAAAGCAAATAGTGTATAAAAATGTGTAAATGATTTTGCATAGTTAAATATACATTCATTTTTTAAATTCATTTGATAAATATATTTAATAGCTTGTTTAAAATCACTTTCTATAAATTCTGGCTCTATTCTTACTAAATTATACTCATTTGTTTCTGTATCTTTTATATCTTCAATTTCTTCAATTTCATATTGCACATCATCATAAAATGCATAGTATGCATTTATCATATCTTGACTAAATCCATTTACATTTTTTTTAATTATAACCATTAGTAATTCAGAAATAAACTGAACATCTTTCATTCTTTTAGCTCTTGCCAATGTTACAATTTTTAAATATTTTAATTCTTCAAAATCATCTGATAGTTTTTCTGTTAATTCTATAAACCATCCATCATACTTTGCATGTCTTAATTCTTGTGCTTCAAGTTTTTTTGAATTTCTATTTAGTCTATCAAACATTTCATCAATTTTACTTTCATCTACTATATCAAATTGATCAACAGGTAAAACATAATTCCAAAATATTATTTTATAATCAAGTGGTATGTCTTTCCACCGTCTACCTGCTAAATCAGGGTTTTTATTGTCAAAATCTTTTGGTAATGTAATTCTATTTTTTATAAAATATAATATAGTTTCCAGTCTTTGTTTACCATCAACAACGTGAAATGTTGCTTGTCCTGCTTCGCTCATTGTTTTATGTAAATATATTGCAGGGCAAGGATATCCTTTAAATATAGTATCTAAGAAAAATATTTTATCTTTTCTAGCCCAAACACTTCGTCTTTGATAAGATGGATTTAAATTTAAATTTCCCGTACTATCTTTTTCTATAAACCATGTAATATCCTGAGTACTTGGAGTTCTCTTAAATTTAGCATTTATCATGTATATCCTTTATATAATAATTCTTTAATTTTATTTTAATCATTCTTTTATTCCTTAAATAATAAGTTTTCAATATCTTGTTCATTTGTAATAATCTTATTTCTCATAAGCTTACCAATATTCATTAGTGTACCATAACTTGGCATAGGTAAACTTATAATATCTGATGCATTTATTTGAGTATGTCCATTAAATCTTCTAATATATTTATCTAAAATATTTGAACTTAAATATGAATTTAAACCTATAACTAAATCTTTTTCAAATCCTTGCCCATCTTTATGAATATAGTTTAAATGATTTTCTATTGTTATATACTTATTTGTAAAATATTTTTTTGTTAATATTGCCGAACTAATTCTTTCTTTATTTTCTTTATAACTCATTCTTTTCATAACAATATAATTACCTGGTAAAATCATTTTATTACTTGATAACTCATTTCTATTTAAATATTGTTTGCTACTTCCCTTAATTGATAAATCTAAAAGTCCATTTTTAATATTTCTTTGATATATAACAACAGCAGAATCATCACTTTTACTATTACTTAAATAAGGTTCTCTATACTCTACAACTTTACCAGTTGAAATTGTTAATCCAAGTTTTTTTAATGAAGATGGTAATTTATATATTTTTGTCAATATTTCTTTGTCATCTTTTTTACTTGGAATATGAATAAATTTATAAGGGTCATTTTTAAAAATAATCTTACTGAAACTAAATTTTTCACACTTTTTATGATCTAATTTATCTGATATGCATACTGTTGTTTTTTTGATATTTTTTTTAGTTAACTTCATAATTACAACTTCTTGAAAAATACCATACTCCTTAAATACTTCTTTTCTTGATTCAAAAGAATGTATAAATTCAATTTTAACTTCATTTAACATTTTTAATCTAAATTTAGTAAATCGTGTTCCATTGCAAAAACTTCTAGGTACAATAGCTACAAGCTCACCATCTTCATCTAATAATCTATAGCTTAATTCAATAAAGTTACTATATGCATTTGGTGTATGAACATCAAGCTTTTCTAATAAAAGCAATTCTTCTTGAGTTCCTTTAGATGTTAAACTATATGGCGGATTAATAATAATTCTGTTAAATTGTTTTTTATTTAATAATGCTTTTTGAGAAAAGTTATAAAAATTTGTATTATCAATATTAAATGAAAAATTATTATATTTAGCTTTGATAGCTGATAAGTTATTATTAATAAATTTTAATAAATTAGTATCCCATTCAACAGCTGTTAAATTTACACTATTATGCTTTAAATAATGTAAAGATGAAATTGCACCTAAGTTACCAACTCCAGCACCTGCATCTAGTAATTCTACTTTTTTATCTATTTTAGAAAATAAACTACACATATATTTAGCAATATCTATTGGTGTAAAATATTGTTCAAATAATTTCTGTTTATGTATTTCTATATCGGAAGATGCTTTTTTACGACTTTCTTCTATTAAATTATCTATTATCATTTATTACTTTAGGGCATCCACTGTTTTACTTATAGCTGATATTTTTTTATCAATACTATCAAAAGTAGTATCAAGTTTTGTATTAATATCAAACATTTCATTACTATTATTATCTACTTTGTTACTACTTGCATAGTTTAGTATATTTAATATTAATTTATCAATAATTTGTTCAGTCTTTTTATTCATATCTTCATCTTCATAAACTTCAACCAATGCCAGTAATGATTGATTGACTTCATGTATTAAAATAAATCTTCTATTTGCTTCTGTAATTTCATTTGATTTAATATTTGATTGTCGTACAGATAGAAATCCTAATAACGAAGTAAATACAATAGGAAAAACTGCAAACAAGTATATAGTAATATTAGATTTACTTTTTACTAGTACTTCAAAATCAAATAAATAACCAATATAAAAGAAAACTATAAATACCCCAAAGAATCCAGCTGATGTATAAAAAAGAGATGTTGACAAATTATTAAAATAACTTCTTCTTTCTTTAGCATATTTCAATACCTTTTCTAGTTTCTCAGATGGAGTATTTAAATATTTTATAGCATTTCGTATTTTTGTAGATTCTTCAACGTATTTTAATGCATGTTCTATTTTTTGAGTTAATAATTCTTGCTTTGTATCAATAATTGCACTATACTTAATCTTGTCTTCTAGCTCAATAATGGAACTTATTTGAACTTTTATTTCATTAATAGTTGATTGAAGTTCCATTATTGAGTTGTATATACTTTGTAAATAAATATTATCATTTTTAGCTCTTCTAATTGTTGTTATTTTCGATTCATATATAACTTTATCTTGCTCTTCTAATTTAATTTGTAATTCTAAAATAGCTAAGTCATTTGCTGCTTTTTTGTCTTTCTCAGCTTGCTTATCTTCTTCAAATTCTACAGAAATATCTTCAGCTAACTGTTCAATTCTTTGATTTGCTTTATGTTTTTCTAGTATTACTTGTTTATGTTTATATTCCATTGTTAAGTCATCTAGTTGATGGATATGCTTAGTTAATTCTTGAATATCTTTATTTAATGTGGCTTTTATTAGTTGCTGAATTTCATTATTAATATTTGAATTGTCTTGAATGGTAAATTCATATATAGTATTTATGAATTTATTGATTTTCATTAGCAAATTATCATCAACTTCTTTTTCTATAAATGGAAGATATATATTTAGCTTGCTAGCATATTCATTATAATCTGGAGCAGGAGACCATATAGGAGTTAGTTCTTCTAATTCATTTGCTAGTTCTTTTATTGTATCTTCTTTGGTATAATTGCTATATGCATTATATAAAATATCAAAAGGTTCAATAAGTGGGCCATATATGTCGATATATCCTCCCTCTGCACTTTCGTAAGGTAATATATTAACTGGTTCATCATAGTTTTCTAAAAACCATTTTTTCATTATATTCTTCATACGTACTGCTTCTTCTTCTTCTTCCATTATTTTCGCTAAATCTAAAAGCATTAATTAACCTCTTCTATCTTATTTAAATCTATCATCTATTTATCTTTACCTTTATGAGAAATATCATCTTTTAATGTATCTTTTTTTTGTTCCAATACAGGTTCTGATTTCTCTTCTAAATCTTTATATTTATAAATTATCATATCATCATTTTTATAATCCCATTTAAAAGATATTAGAAACATAAATATACTTTTTAATTCACTTTCTTTTATATATTTATTCATATATTGATAAGATGTTATTAGAATATTATTATATGATTCTAATTCACTAGTATATCTCTCACCATCTTCAATATTAATATCTGATACCTCTTTAAAATTTAACTTTTTTAAATTTTGTAATTCTTTTTTATACAATTCTTTTTTTATATTAAAAGGACTACTTTTCTTAAAATTATTAATTACCTTTATATACTTATCATCAAATTCTGATAAGTTAATTATATTATTTTGTAAACTAGTTAATTCTTTATATAATTTTAGAAGTGTCTTTGTTTGTTTTTTACTATAAGCTTTGTCTAGCTTCTTTAATATTTTATGAGCTTTTCTTTTTAATCTTTTAGTTTTTTTAAAACCCATCTTATGTAGAACTTTTTTGATACTTAGTGTTTTTGTAAAAAGTACTTCCATATTATATTTTGCATTTAACCAGATATCTCTTTTTCTTTCTTTTTCTTTTTTATAGTATCTTAACTTTGCATATCCAATCATTAGTATAGCGTATATCCCTATTATCAAAATAGTTATAAATATAAATATTACTATAAAAATATTTATATCACTTAGAAGCATTTGTTTAGCAATATATTTTTGTATAAAATCTATTATTATAATTATTAAAACTATTAAAAGTATTCTCATTATGTTTCCTCCCTATTTAATATTTTTTTCCTAGCTTCTAAAGCAATTTCTTTGCTAAAATCGCTATCTTTATCAAGGCACTTATGATATTTATGAATATAATATATTATTATTCCAATACCCGTAGTACTAATTATACCAACTACCCATTTTATAATTGGAATATATATGAGAAGGGTATCCTTGTTTAAAGTTAATATAAACTCGGCTAATTTTTCTTCCATCTTACACTCTTCTATCTAACTCTTGATGTGCAAGAAATGATGCATCACCATTAGTATTATGATTTAACCAAAATAAATACTCTGTAGATAAATCACTATAATAACTACCCTTGTATTTACCAAATGTAATAATATCTTTATAGTTTCTTTTGTCCAGTTCTTTTTGTGCTCTACGCCCATGACTTGTATTAAATGTTAGCCAACTTAAATAATCATCTGGCAATTTATTCCAAAGCTTTCCTTTGTATTTACCAAACTGTATTCGTTTAGAAGTAATTTTAAATAATATAATATATGTTACGATAACTAATAATATATATTGAATTTCTTGTGTATTGGGGAATTGAATTTGTTTATTTAGAATAAAATAAGAAAATATTTGTATTATAATAATTAATGCTATATACATGGTCATTAATATTAATAATCTAGTTATAATCCAATTGAAAATAAAATTCAAATCTACTCCTCTTTCATCTTATTTTTAACTAAATCAGCTTTAATCAAAAGAGAATAATACTCTTGCTGTAAACTAGACAACTGATTAAAATCATTAGCTATATCTATATTTACTAATGGAGCTTTATCTGCAGCATATTCTTTATGTTCTTCACTAGTTAATGTTGTTATATTATTCATAAACATATCTTCAGAACTATCATTTACTAATAACCAATTTGGATTAATATGAAATACTTCATTAAGTTTTAAAATAACATCTGTAGCTGGTATTCTTCCTTCATTAATATAATTATTATATGCAGTAGCACTAATTCCAATTTTTTTAGCAAAATCTTTCTTAGTTAATTTAAAATGTTCTTGAATTATAGTTAATTTTTTTTTCAAAATATACAATTTTCCTTAAAATATACAAATATAGTCTAAAACTCTTGACAAACATAACAAAAGTTGTTAGAATACAACAATAGTTATATTTAGTTATATTTAATACAATGTATTAATCTTTAAGGATACCTAAATAGCAATTAAAAAAGTAAATTAAAAAGGAAAAAACATGCCAGTATTTATATCAGTACAAGAGTTAGAAGATGGATATAAGGGGTTCCCAAAAATACCAAAAGAATCTCAAGTTAATATACGAGCCAAAAGACAAATAGAATATACAAAGATTTGTGGAAAAGTTCATTATACAGAAGATGCACTACAAGCTTATGCAGAACGAAATAAAGTAGAAGCAAAATAAGTTGAACTTAAAACAATTAAAACATCAAGTATATATAAATAAGCAAGGTATTAAAAAGCCTACTGACTTATTTACACTTGATGGATTTTTAGTTGTAAATAAAAAAGTAAGTAGAAA
>Ga0164318_10007926_pt1 | contig 10302 bp, 6 predicted proteins | sample GuaBasSedimGuay9_FD_113734 | JGI IMG/M metagenome (GOLD analysis project Ga0164318, IMG submission 113734) | Subseafloor sediment microbial communities from Guaymas Basin, Gulf of California, Mexico - Guay9, Core 4571-4, 0-3 cm | ecosystem: Environmental > Aquatic > Marine > Hydrothermal vents >...
AGCGATTTGCAAATTGTTCTTGCTAAATTTGGAGCAGCATTTGTTCTTTTGCTAATTGCTATTCTTCCAACTTTGGTTTATTATTTCTCCATATATCAACTTGGCTACCCTGCTGGCAACATTGATAGTGGCGGAGTATTAGGGAGTTATATTGGGCTTCTATTATTAGGCAGTGCTTTTATATCAATAGGTATATTTGCATCCTCTATTACTTCCAATCAGATAGTATCGTTTATAGTAGCTGTTGTACTCAGTGGCTTTTTATTTATTGGCTTTGAGTTTATTTACAATCTTGCTTTGTTTGGCGATGCTGGTTTACTTATTAAAACTCTTGGCATATACGATCATTACTCTAGCATTAGTCGTGGTGTACTCGATACTCGTGATCTAATTTATTTTTTTAGCTTAATAAGCTTGTTCTTATTTTTAACGCGCTTTTCACTTCAAAGCAGAAAATGGTAAAACTATGATAACAAGCAAGAACATAAAAATGCAAAATATGATTCAACTATTATCATTAATAGTTGCAATTATCGGAATAAACATTATTGCTCAATTCTATTTTGGGCGTTATGACTTAACTACTGAGAAAAGATACTCAGTATCAGAAACTACAAAAGGTATAATAGAGAATATAGATGATATTGTTTATGTAAAAGTATACCTTGATGGAGATTTACCTGCAAATTTTAAGAAATTAAAAAACAGTACTCGTGAGCTACTTGACGATCTTAGAGCTTATAATAGCAATATAATGTACGAGTTTATTAATCCATCGGAAGACGAGAATAAAGAGAATAGACAAAAACTGTATAAAGAGTTGGTTGACAATGGACTAGCTTACTATAACATTCCAGTAGAAAACAAAGATGGCTTTGCTCAAAAAACTGTATTTCCTAGTGCTTTGATTACTTATAGGGATAAAAGCATAGCTTTAAACTTACTTACCAGCAACAGAAAGGTTCCTGTAGATTCTGAAATTGATAATTCAATTCAAACTCTAGAATTAAAAATGGTTAATACTCTTGGCAAACTTACTAAGAGAAGAATTCCATCAGTAGTATTTACCGTTGACCATGGCGAGCTTAATAATTACGAAACTGCTGATATAGCTTATGAGTTATCCAAAATGTATGAAGTTGGGCAAATAAAAATAGGGAAACAACTTACTTCGCTAATGCGTAGAGTTAAGATTGATTCTGTAACTTCCAAAATGATTCCAAATTTTGATTTATTAATTATTGCTAAGCCAACAATAGCCTTCGATATGAAAGATTTATTTCTTATAGATCAGTATATAATGCATGGCGGCAAAGTAGTATGGGCTGTTGATGCTGTGGAAGCTAATATGGATAGTTTGCGTTATTCAACATCAACTATTGGTATGCCTATTGACTTAGGTCTTGCAGAAATGTTTTTCAAATATGGACTTAGGTTAAATTCTAATTTGATACTTAATAGAAATGCCCTCGCAATTGGTACTGCAGAAGGCGAACTACGTACATGGGATTTCTTTCCTCATGCATTGCCTGTTAAAGGAAGTATAATTACTAATAATCTTTCTGCTGTTAAAACCCATTTTGTTAGCAGTATTGACACTGTGGGCTCATTGAGTATTCAAAAGACGGTGTTGTTACAAACTGACCGCAACTCAAGATTGATGCCTGCTCCTGCCTTAATTGACCTAGTAGATATAATATATATAGAGCCAAATATTTCTTTATATCATAAACCTCAACAGCCAATTGCTGTTTTACTAGAAGGTGAATTTAGCTCTGTTTTTGAGAACAGAATGATTGATCCAAGGATTATGGAGCAGAAGAAAATACTTGATATTGAATATAAGAGTGTAGCTACATCGCAATTAGTTATTTCTGATGGGGATATAATAAGAAATCAATTAATGGCTAGCGCGCAAGGAAAATCACCTTATCCTCTTGGATATGATAGATATTCAAAGCGAATGTTTGATAATAAAAAATTCTTGCTTAACTCCATCAATTATATGCTTGGAGATAAAGCTTTGATAAAACTCAGGAATAAGCAATACAAAATACGATTATTAAATAAGGATAAAGTAGCCAACGAAAAACTTAAATGGCAACTCACCAATACTATAGTTCCCATAGGACTAATCATTATTATGGGGATAATTATAGGTATAATTAAGCGTAGGAAGTATGCTAACCAAAAATAAGAATCATTAAAATAGGATTTTTCTTAAAACAAAAAAAATGAATAAAAAAACCATCTATATTTTTATATTTAGTCTTATTGCTATTACAATTGCAATTATAAGCATTAATAACAAAAAGAGCGGCACTATAAGTAATGAATTCATTCTTTACGACACATCCAATGTTGTGCAAATATTTATGGTAAACAAGCAAAACCAACAAGTTAGTCTTGATAGAAGAAATAATATCTGGTATGTTGACGACAACAATACTGCTATTGGTGAGAATGTGGAGATACTTCTTAAAACACTTATGTATATCGAAATAAAGAATCCTGTTTCGATTGCAGCTCGCAGTAGTTATATTAGCAAAATGGCTACAAACTCTACTAAAGTAGAAATTTATGAGAATTCACCTTTATTCACTCTGCTAGGAATAGATTTTTTTAAGAACAATCGTAAAACAAAGGTTTTTTATGTTGGACCTCCTACTCGTAATTATAAAGGCACAGTTATGAAAATGGAAGATTCTGACGAATTATACGTTACTTACTTACCAGGATTTAATGGATATCTATCAGAAAGATTCTCAGCAAACTACGGCGATTGGCTAAACCATAATGTGTTTGAACTTCCCATAAAATCAATCATTAATCTAAGTGTAGAATACCATAATCAGCCAGAACAATCGTATACAATTAATAGTATTGGAAACAGAAATTATGATTTAACTGCCATAAGTAACAATCAAAAAGCATTGAAATATGATACTCTAAAAGTATTGGAAGAATTGGCAGCTTTTAGAAATATTAATTTCGAAACTCTGTTGGATGACATTCCCCAATATAGATTTGATTCGTTAAAAACAAGTATTCCATATATTACTATATCAGTTACTAATGTTGCACAGCAAACAAAAACAGTTAAACTATATAGAAGACCAAATTATACAAATAAGCCCGATTTTAATGGTGATATTATATCCTATGATGTAGATAGAATGTATGCTCTTATTGATGGGTTTGATTATATTGTTACTGCGCAATACTTTGTTTTTGATAATATCTCTCGTCCTTTGGATTACCTTCTTGGAAATAATATTTATAGCGAACGAAGCTTAGAATTATTGCAGTAGTTATTCACTAAAAAAAATAGAACTGAATAAAAAAGAGCAAGTATTAACTTGCTCTTTTTTGGATTAAAACTATTCTAATTATAAAAACTATAATTAACTATCAGCCTTCAATTCCTCTCTAAGTCCCAAATTACCTGTCTCTTCAGAGTAACCATATAGGAAATCCAGTTTCTTAGTATAAATATTCTTAATATGCTTACGCTTAAGTTTTAGTGTTGGTGATAATTCACCTGTTTCAGGAGCCCACTCACGACATGTTAGCGCCCATTTTCTTATCTGACGTTCGTGACCTAAGTTCTCATTAATCTTATCAACCTCTATTTGAAAGCGTTTAATTACTCTCTCATCATGTATTAATTCAACATTGTCGCGAAAGTGAAGTTTTTTATTGGCAGCCCAACTATGAAGGAATTCAAAGTTAGGGCTTATTATTGCCGCTGTAAACTTTTCTCCTTCTCCAACTACTAATATCTGCTCAATAAATTGAGATTCCTTTGCTCTGTTCTCTAATATTTGAGGTGCTACATACTTTCCTGTGGAAAGCTTAAAAATTTCTTTCTTACGGTCAGTGATTTTAAGGAAGTTATCAGAATCAACCTCACCAATATCACCAGTATGTAACCATCCTTCAGCATCAATAACTTCTTTAGTTTTTTCCTCATCCTTATAATAGCCCATCATCTGACTAGCACCTTTCATGCATATTTCACCATCTTCAGCAATCTTAACTTCAACATTTGCAAGTATTGGGCCTACTGTGCCAAATCGGACACCATTCTGAAGTTCATGATTTACAGAAATAACGGGCGATGTTTCTGTCATACCATAACCTTCCATCACTGGAATCCCTGCTGCATTAAAAGAACGAGCCAATCGCTCTTGTAAGGCTGCTCCACCACTAATAATAATCTTAATATTTCCACCTAATGCTTCTCGCCATTTACTATAAATAAGCTTGTCAACTATTTTATGCTGAAATTTGTACCATGCAGAAGTATTCTCTGGCAAATCATACTTAACACCTAATTCTATTGCCCAATAGAATAATTTTTTCTTAATTCCTGTTAGATCATTACCTTTGGCTAAGATTTTATCATAAGTTTTCTCCAAAACACGTGGCACGCTTGTAAAACCATCAGGCTTAATATCACGCATATCTTCACCAGCTGTTTCAATACTCTCAGCATAATAAACACTACATCCATTATAAAGAACTAAGTAGTTTACCATACGCTCAAGAATATGACATAAAGGTAAGAAACTTAAGTATCTATCACCTGGTTTTACTGGCATAAAATCATTGGTTGCTTCCACATTTGCCATTACATTTTTATGGCTTAGCATCACTCCTTTTGAACGACCTGTTGTGCCAGAAGTATAAATAATAGACATTAAATCATCAGGCTCTACACTAGATCTAATCTCCTGCAGTTTATCCCACAATTCTGCCTTCTTCTTTTTTCCTAAGTCTACAATATCTTCCCAATTGTTGATTCCATCAAGTTTATCAATAGAGTATATATCGTTTATTTTAGAATTCTCTTTCACCGATTCTAAAACCCTTTGATAATGTTCGTCAGCACCAGCAATAACCATCTTAGCATCAGAATGATCAAGAATATAATCATACTCTAGTTTACCCATATTAGGATAAACAGGAACATGTACTACTCCTATCTGACTCATTCCCATATCTATAAAATTCCACTCAGGTCGGTTATTAGATATTGTTAATATTTTATCGTTTTTAGCATATCCTAAAGCCAATAAACCTAAACTAAAATTATCTCTATAATTAATAAATTCTTCAGCACTAAAGTCTTCCCAACCGCCATTACGCTTTATTGATAGTACAACCTTATTAGGATTTGTCTCTTTATTTTTTTCTATAATTTCAAATGTTCTTAATATTGGCATGATAATAGTTTTTATGTGGTTTATATTATGGGCTTTTTCAATATTTACTTCTTTGTTTTAAATGTCCATGTAAAATTAAAAACGGAGACGACATCACCATCTTTATCTATTCCTTCAGATTTTACATTAATTGTGACTCCTTCTCCTGTTTCTATGGTTTCTTTTACTGCATTGTTTATATCTTCAACCTGCTGACAAGTAAAAACAATCTTCGATCTTGCTTTTTTAACAAAGCTTGCATTCATATCAAAAACTAGCATCGAAACTTTTTCTCTACTTTTCATAATTGCATCCATTGCAACCACTCCAGTAGATAATTCAGCAGCCATTGCTTGTACTGCAAAATACACTGATTGAAAAGGATTCTTTGTAATAGTATTATACGGAACACTTACATCGCATTGTTGATCAGTAAATTTTATAACTCGCATGCCCGCAAGAAATCCCATTGGCATTTTCTGGAGAAAAAATAACTTAATCTTAAACTTATTTAATAATGCTTTTCTAATATCCATATAGTTAATTAATTTCTTTATTATTAATTTAGTCAAACTCAAGAAGTATAAGGGTTAGCACCCTTATACTTCAAATTTGAACAAACACCGAATGAATAATCATTCGAAAAAGCCAACATAACTCATAACACTCTGATTAACAACAGATAAATTATGTGGCAAAGCAGTATAGAACTGCATTTAATTTAATACGCTAAATAACGTATTATAACATGGGAGTTGTTTTCTATTAAAAACACTAGAATTAAAGAGTATATTTATTCTCTTCAATTAAAGCATCTGCAATATTTCTTCTTGCTTTTACAACATTCACTGATTTAATTTTAGTGAAGCGTTTCATTCCCATCAACATAGCTTTTTGCTCATCTCCTTCAGCAAAAGAATTCACACCGTCAATACCAAGCTTATTAATTAGATGTGCATAATCATACATTACAACATCAAGGATATCCTTATAGATTCCCATTTTATCTTCATCAAGCATGGAGTTTAATTTTTCAACACGCAATAATGTAGATTCTGCAGCATAAGTATACATAAGCATATCAGCAGCATTCATAAGTAGCTCTTGCTCATTATTAATATCTTGCATATATTTTTGTAGAGCTGCTCCAGAAACCATTAGAATACTTTTCTTGAATTTCTTTATAGCTACATGATACTCTTCAAAATAATCTAGGCTAACGCTTCCAAAATCAGGAATTCCCATTAATTCTTCAGCAACAGCCATTGCAGGCCCCATCATATCTATTTCACCTTTCATGGCACGTTTAATAAGCTCCCCAACAGTAACCATACGGTTAATTTCGTTGGTTCCCTCAAATATTCTATTAATACGGCTATCGCGGTAAGCACGCTCTACAGCACTTTCTGCTGAATAACCCATTCCTCCATGAATTTGAACGGCTTCGTCCACAACATAATCCAATGCCTCAGAGCCAAACACCTTTGCTATTGAAGCTTCAATGCCATATTGGCGAAGACTTTCAACGCTAGCTTTTCCTTTCTCTATACCATCAGCAACAGCTTCATTAATAGCATCATCAATATTTTGTGATATTCTATATGTTAATGATTCGCTAACAAAAGTACGAATCGACATTTCTGCAATTTTATATTTAATTGCTCCAAAATGTGCTATAGGAGTTTTAAATTGTTTACGCTCATTAGCATATTTTACACTTACGTCAATAGTAGCTTTAGATGCTCCAATAGTTGCTCCAGAAAGCTTAATACGTCCCAAATTAAGAATATAAAGTGCAATCTTAAAACCACCATTTTGTTTTCCCAATAGGTTCTCTGCAGGAACTTTTACATCCTCAAAGAAAATTTGAACAGTAGAAGAACCTCTAATACCAAGTTTTTCTTCATCCACACCAATTGTAATTCCTTCACTTTTAGCATCTATAATAAATGCACTTAGATTTTTATCATCACCTATTTTAGCAAAAACAATTAGTAAATCTGCAATACCACCATTGGTAATCCACATCTTTACTCCATTAAGATTATATGTTTTACCATCTTCGCTAAGTATAGCTCGAGATTTGCCACTATTAGCATCCGAACCTGCATCAGGCTCAGTTAAACAATAAGCTCCTACAGTTTCTCCTGTAGCCAAACCTGGTAGATATTTTGCTTTCTGCTCCTCAGTACCAAAATATAAGATAGGAAGCGTTCCAATACCAGTATGTGCTGAATAAGCAACTGCAAACCCATATCCCTTACCCATTTCTTCAAGTGCAAGCATTGATGTAACAAAATCTTGCTCAAAACCCATATGCTCTTCAGGAACTGATATTCCTAATAAACCAAGTTCACCAGCTTCTTTCATCAACTGAGCTAATAACACACGATCGTGTGTGTCTAATTGGTCTATATTTGGTAAAACTCTAGTATCAGTAAAATCCTTACAAGTTTTAGCAATCATACGCTGCTCCTCGTTAAACTCTTCAGGAATAAATACATCTTCAAAATTTGTTTCCTTTATTAGAAACTCTCCACCTTTTAATATTTTTGTCATTTTGTTTCGTTTTTTAATGTTTATTGTTTGTCGTTCGTTGTTTGTTGTTCAAAACTAATCTACAAACAACAAACTATAAATATTTCTTTTATAATAGTTCGTATATACCTGCTGCTCCCTGTCCTGAGCCAATACACATAGTTACCATACCATATTTCTTATCTTGGCGTTTAAGCTCATTCAATAACTGAACAGTAAGTTTACCACCAGTAGCTCCTAGAGGGTGACCAAGAGCTATAGCACCACCGTTTACATTTACGATATCAGGATTTATTCCCAAATCGTTGATTACGGCAATACTCTGAGTTGCAAAAGCTTCATTCAATTCAATAAGATCCATATCCCCAAGCTTCATTCCTGCATGCTTCAACACTTTAGGAATTGCTGCAATTGGGCCTACTCCCATTTTATATGGCTCAACTCCCGCAACTTGATAATCTACAAGTCGTGCAATTGGTGTTAGATTATAATCTTTAAGAGCCTGCTCCGATACCACTAAAACAAAAGCAGCACCATCGCTCATTTGAGATGAATTACCCGCAGTAGAAATGCCATCTGTAGCAAAAGCAGGTCTTAACTTACCTAAACCTTCAGCAGTAGTTCCTCGTCGAGGACCTTCATCCACATCAAATACCTTATTACGAGTTTTCATCTTGCCATCAGCATAGTAATTCTCTTTTATGTTTATAGGAACTATCTGATCCTTAAAATATCCTTTATCAATAGCATTTATTGCTTTTGATACCGATTTTGCAGCAAAAACATCTAACTCTTCTCTATTCTGTTTATACTCACGAGCAACCATCTCCGATGTTAAACCCATTGACAGATACCATTTTGGATTATTTTTGGCGATATCAGGATTAGGAACCTGTCTCCAGCCTCCCATTGATATCATAGACATAGACTCAGCACCTCCAGCAATAATAACATCAGCCATTCCAGCCTTTATTTTTGCTGTAGCAATTGCTATTGATTCTATTCCACTGGCACAATATCTATTAATTGTAGAACCAGGTACTTCTACAGTATCCATAGACATTAGCGACAACATACGACCCATATTAAAGCCACTTTCTGCTTCAGGAAATGCGTTTCCTACAACAATGTCATCAATTTTTTCTTTTTCTATCTGTGGAAAATCCTTCATCAAATGACGTATCACTTGAGCTGCTATATCATCAGGACGAGTAAATTTTAGAACTCCTCTTGGTGCTTTTCCTATTGCTGAGCGGTAACCCGCTACTATATATGCATTCATAATATTTTGTTTTCTTCAGTTAATAAATTAGTTACGCAAAATTTTACCTTTAGTAATAATACTTTGAACTCTCTCCAAAGTTTTACGTTTAGTACATAATTCAAGGAAAGCTTTGCGCTCAAGATCCAATAAGTATTGTTCCGAAACCTTAGTTAATGGAATAGATATTTCTCCTCCAGCCATTACCCAACCAAGCTTTTCAGCAATAAGCTTATCATGCTCACTCATATAATGCCCTTCGGTAAAACCATCAGCACCAACATAAACTAAGCCCATAGCTTCATTACCAAGTATCTTAATATCATTGCGTGGAGCAGGTTGTGTATAACCTTTATCAGCCATTTGCAATGCTGTTAGTTTAGCATATGCCAACTGATGCGCTCTGCTTATAATAACTTCGTCAACACCTTCGCGCATATAACCTAAGTCAAATGCTTCGTATGCAGAAGTACTAACTTTAGCTTGACCTATACTTAAATATCTATTTAGAAAAGCATTTGTTCTCATATCACCAGTATTAAGCTCATCACTCAATCGTAGGGCAAACTCTTTAGTGCCACCACCACCAGGGATAAGACCAACACCAAATTCTACAAGGCCCATATAAGTTTCGGCATGAGCAATTACTTTATCGCTATGCATACAGAGCTCACATCCGCCACCAAGAGCCATTCCGTGAGGAGCAGCAACTACAGGAATAGATGAATAACGCATTCTCATGGTAGTTTTTTGAAACCACTGAATAGCCATATCTAAGTCTTCCCACTCTTGCTCAATTGCAAGCATATATATCATTCCTACATTTGCTCCAGCAGAAAAATGATCGCCTTCATTTGATATAACTAAAGCCTTATAATCAGCTTCAGCCAAATCTACAGCTTTGTTCAATCCTACCAAAACACCTTCGCCAATAGTATTCATTTTAGTGTGAATCTCAGCATTTAACACCCCATCACCTAAATCTATTATTGAAAGATCATTGTTCTCCCATATGGTATTTGTTTCTTTAAGATTTGCCAATGATAAAAGTGCTTCTTGTCCTGGAATAACCTTATAAGCTTTTGTTGTAATATCATAGAAGTACTTACGACCCGAGTCTATTTTATAGAAACTTTTAACTCCTGAATCAAGCATATCGTAAATCCATTGAGAAGGCTTTTTATCAATCTCTTCCATAGCTTTTACACTAGCCTCTACTCCTACAGCATCCCACGTTTGAAATGGACCTAGTTTCCATCCAAAACCAGCATTCAATGCATCATCTACTTTATATAT
>Ga0164318_10007927_pt1 | contig 10301 bp, 9 predicted proteins | sample GuaBasSedimGuay9_FD_113734 | JGI IMG/M metagenome (GOLD analysis project Ga0164318, IMG submission 113734) | Subseafloor sediment microbial communities from Guaymas Basin, Gulf of California, Mexico - Guay9, Core 4571-4, 0-3 cm | ecosystem: Environmental > Aquatic > Marine > Hydrothermal vents >...
ACCTGACCCATGGCTACGCTCCTCATATACAATAGATGTTGTTGCCCGAAAGGCGACAAGTTGTATCAACCTATTAATCTCATATTCCTTTTTTCAAGATTCATCAAGGGAATTTCAATTAAGATGGGTCAAACATTAATTTTGAACTTATAACTTTTTGATATTATGGGTTAACTTTTCCTAAAGGTATTATTTTGCGCACCAGTGGCCTTGACATATTGATCAAGGGAATTAGCGTTGTGTTAAATGATCAAATACTACGGGAGGGACGTAAATGGAAAAACGCGACGTGGTAATTATAGGTGGTGGCCCCGCTGGGCGGGTTATAGTGCATGCGCTTCATTCTGCTGATCCAAGTTTGACTGTTACTCTCATCAAGGACGAAAAAATCAATGTTAACCGATGCGCCGTGCCTTACGGCATTTCAGAGAAGTATCCCATAGAAAAGTTCCAGATACCAAACACCCTTGTGACGGATTTCGGGGCGGAGCTCGTGATCGACCGGGTTACAAGAATTGATGCTCGAAACAGGCGAGTTCAGACCCGGGACGGAAAGGTCTTCGAATACGGCAATCTTGTGCTGGCCACTGGCTCCCGGCCTCTTGTTCCAAAAATTCCCGGTGTTGATTCGGAACTGATAACCCCTGTGCGCTATCTCAGTGATCTTGATCGGCTGAGGAAGTTCGCTTCAAAGGGGAAAAGGGCGGTTGTTGTAGGAGGTGGATACATTGGCGTAGAAATAGCAGTGGAGCTGAGGGAAATGGGGCTGGATGTGGGGATTGTGGAGATGCTTCCTAAGGTATTGATGGCAACCACAGAGCCTGAATTCGTAGATCCCCTGGAGCAACTGCTCAAGGATCACGGGGTAAAACTTTTCATGGGGAAAAAGGTGGTCTCTTTTGAGCAACGCTCCGCAGACGAGATCGTTATAAATTTGGACGGAGACGAATCCATAACAGCGGATTTTGTAGTCCTGTCCGTAGGAGTCATACTGAATACAGAACTTGCTGCAGAGGCAGGCCTTGAGGTGAGCCCCTTGGGTATCAAAACCGATGAATACCTGCGAACTTCTGACGAGCACATATACGCGAGCGGGGACTGCGTTGAAAAGCGCTCGTTTATTACCGGCAAGCCATGCCGGGGTGAGTTTGGAACTAATGCTGTTTTCATGTCCAGGGTGGTTGCCCAAAACATACTTGGAAATCGCAAGAAGTTCCCCGGAGTTATCAATGCCAGTGCCACCACTGTGTTCGGCTGGGGATTGGGCCAGGCCGGACTCACGGAAAAGATGGCCCAAGAGGAAGGCCTGAAGGTGGTTTCTGGAACATCAAAGGTGCCGGATAAATACCCGATGCTTGAGGATGTGGCCCCTATTACCACCAAACTTCTTTTTGATTCCGAGACAAGGAAACTTATTGGAGGTGGGGTGCTGAGGAAGGGGTTTGGAGCGGCTCAAAGCAGTGATTTCATATCACTGGCAATACAGCTTGGTGCCACAATAGAGGACATATTGAACTATCAGTATGCAACGCACCCTGAGCAGGCTGCAAAACCATCGGATAATTCCTACACATTTGCAGCAAGGGATGCCGCCAACAAGTTGAAGGCCCAGGCCTAATCGGGAAAGCTAAACAAGGCCGGGTCTTCTCTTCATGGACGCGACAAGAGGCCAAGGGAACAGCAGCGGGGGCAAGGGATTATCTGTGCAAGAGCAATGAAATAATCGAGTTCATTACCTCCCAGCCCTCTGGATTGGGGTGTAACTGACAATCGCTGAAAGAAACTTCTGGATGCACCCCTGATAGAAAGACCCTGCCTTTATGGTATGGGAAAAATATCATTGCTGGGAGCTCTCTTTTACTTTTGGGAAGAACATAGGTTGCTGCTGTCTTGACCTTTCCATGTTTCTTGGAAGGGGTTAGTGTGAACCACGGCCCACCATAATAAAGCATGCTGATGTGGTTGCGCCCGACGTGAAGCAGGTTGGTATCTACCTTTATTACCACCATCTCCGCGCCTTTCTTTATGCCTGAACCGCAACCGGTAGGGGATGTCCAGGGCTTTAGTCCTGGCACAACCCCCCTCCCTGTGCCACCAAACAGGTTCAAGGGATAGTCATATGTTTCCTCAAAGGCATGGGGCCCTGGCCTCCAGGTTATAACATCGCAAGCAAAGTAGGCGCCTGCGCAAATGCCGAGAAACCCCCCACCCTTGCCCACGAAGGCGCGGATGTTCTTGAACCCAGGAGGCCTGATATTAACATTATATGTAGCGGCCCAGCCTCCCGGAACCAGCAGGATTTTAAAACCATCGCCAAGAATCTCTCCATTGTTGATTTCCTCGGGCCATATGTCGCGGTAGGTATAGCCATATTTTTTTAACATGGCCTTGATTGCGACAAGCCCTTGCCGCCATACGCCCTTGTTCTCAGAGAATGTGTCATTATAAATACCCACGTCTTGGCGCTCAGACCCAATGGAAAAACCAGCAAGGTAGGATAAGAGGAATAAGACAACGACTATTAAGTTGGCCAAGCGGATTAGCATAGCAGTCTTTTGTCACAAGGCATGGCAGGCCACAAGGTGCTCGGGCTCCACCTGCTTCAGCTCAGGGATTCGCAGGCTGCAGACAGCCTCGGCCACTGGGCACCGAGTGCGGAACGCGCATCCAGAGGGAGGTTCAACGGGACTAGGGATATCACCTTGTAGCAGGTTTCCTTTAACCTCAGCTCTGGGGTCCGGTACCGGGATGGCGGAAAGCAGTGCCTTTGTGTATGGGTGCTGAGGATTATTGTAAATGTTGCCTGCTGGGGCTATTTCGACAATTCTTCCTAGGTACATGATCGCCACCCGGGTTGAAATGTGTTCCACCACTGCAAGGTCGTGGGATATGAAGAGATATGAAATCTCCAGTTCTTCCTGTAGCCTTACCATAAGATTGATAATCTGGGCCTGGATTGAAACATCAAGGGCGGAGACGGGTTCGTCGGCTACGATCAATTTGGGATTTAGGGTAAGCACGCGGGCTATTCCAATGCGCTGACGTTGTCCCCCGCTAAACTCATGGGGGAATCGGTACATGTAGTCAGGCTCCAGGCCGACCTTTTCTAAGACTGAGGCCACCAGGGCCTGCCTATCTGCCTTCTTGTCACATATACCGTGTACAATAAGCGGTTCTTCGACTATGTCTCCAACGGTCATCCGAGGATTAAGCGATGCAAAAGGGTCCTGGAAAATCATTTGGGCTGACCTTCTGAACGCTTTGAGACCCTTGCTGTCAAGCCGTGAAACGTCCGAACCCTCAAACAGTATTGTCCCAGCGCTTGGTTCAATAAGTCGCAATATGGACCGTCCAGTTGTAGTTTTCCCGCAACCTGATTCGCCCACAAGGCCAAGGGTTTCGCCCTTTTTCAAATCAAAACTGACTCCATTTACTGCATAGAGGTATCTTCTTTTTTGGAATAGACCTGTCCTCTTGAGAGGGAATCTGGTTTCAAGATTCTTTACCTGCAAGAGCATATGATCCATATCCTTCTTCCTACAGATGGCAGGCGACTAGATGCCCTTTCCCAACGTCCCGAAGGGAAGGCCTTTGCCTGCGGCACTTTTGCGTTGCCTCTGGGCAGCGCTCTGCAAACTTGCAGCCCTTAATTTCCTTGAAGGGTGGGGGCACAACTCCTTCCAGCTCATTTAGAAATTTCTTCTTTTCCCCTAGCCGAGGAACCGATTTCATGAGAGCCAGTGTGTATGGATGAGCGGGATTGTCAAAAATTGAGAACACGTCAGCCTCTTCCACTTTTTCCCCGGCATATATGACCACAACCCTTTGAGCGCTGTTGGCGATGATTCCCAGATCGTGGGTTATAAGGATCATGGCCATTCCTGACCTTCTCTTGAGGCGGAGCATTAAATCTAGGATCCCCGCCTGGATGGTTACATCAAGGGCGGTTGTCGGCTCGTCGGCAATGAGCAGTCTGGGATTGCAGCCCAAGGCCATGGCAATCATAACCCTCTGACGCATACCTCCACTCAGCTGATGGGGGTACTGTTTCATGATTCTTAGGGGGGAAGGAATTTCGCAGGCCTCAAGCATTTCAATGGCTCGCTTCTCTGCCTCTTTCTTCGAAAGTTTTTCATGTAACGTGAATACCCTGGATAGTTGGAAACCGATGGTAAACACCGGGTTAAAAGATGTCATTGGATCCTGGAATACCATTGATATCTGTTTTCCCCTGATTGCCCTCATCTTTTTTAGGGGAAGGCGCAGCAGATCCTCTCCCATAAACAGAATCCGCCCGGATGAGATATTTCCAGGAGGTATGGGGATCAACCGCAGCACAGAGAGGGCGGCCACACTCTTACCACAGCCTGATTCGCCTACAACCCCTAAGGTTTCGCCTGGAAACACATGGTAACTCAGGTGATCAACAGCCCTGGCCCTTCCTTCTGGCACAAGAAACTCTGTACTGAGGTCTTCTATTTTTAGGATTGGTTCGCTAATGTTCGCCATCTGACCTGCGGCTTGCCTCCAATAGATTATGCCCGCTGGAACCTCCATCTTATCTTGGGGTCTAGGGCCTCCCTCAAGCCATCTCCCACAAGGTTGAAGGCCAGCACAGTCACAAAGATAGCGGCTCCTGGGAAGGTAGAGATCCACCACTGTGTTAAAAGAAAAGCCCGACCGTCATTGACCATCACCCCCCAGTCGGCTGTGGGCGGCTGCGTACCAAGGCCCAAGAATCCAAGGGAGGCCAGGCACAAAATGATGTAGCCCATGTCAAGGGTGCCCTGGACAAAAATGGGCGAAAGGCAATTGGGCAATATATGCCTAAACATTATTCTTAACCTAGAGGCCCCCACGGCCCTTGCCGATTCCACGAACTGCATCTCTTTTAGAGAGATGACCTGGCCCCTTACCAGGCGGGTATACCATGGCCACCATGGTACAGATATAGCGATTAAGGCGTTCAGCAGGCTTGGACCGGTTGAAGCCACAATGGCAATTGCCAGTAACAAGGAAGGGAACGCGAGTATCATGTCGGCAAACCGCATGATCAGCTCGTCGGTCTTTCCCCCGAAATATCCTGCTATCAGGCCCAATGGTGCACCAAAACCTATCACTATTAGTACCACGATGATCGCGGCTTTGAGGGATACTCGAGCTCCGTAAATGATTCGACTCAAAAGATCTCTGCCGAGGTTGTCAGTACCCATGGGATGTTTCAGGCTGGGGGGTCTTAGTCTTTCTTGAAGGTTAGAAAGCCCCCGTCCCTGCTCGGGATACGGCGCCACGTATGGAGCGAACAGGGCTAAAAGGAGGAGAATTATAATGATGGCAAGCCCAAAAACCGTCAGCGGGTTTCTTAGGATCAGGCTGAGTGCTTGTGAGTAGTTTCTGGTTCTGGCTCGCATTTGTTATTAACCCCGGGAGTTCTTTCTCACTGTATTCTTATTCGCGGGTCCGCGATTGCCAGTAACAGGTCGACCAAGAGGTTTACCACGACGTAGAAAAGGGCCATGAGTATGGTCACACCCATTATTACCGGATAATCGTTCAAGAAGATGGCATTGATGGTGTAAGAGCCGAGACCCGGCCAGAAGAATATCAGTTCGATAAAAAAGGTCCCTGTCAACATAGAGGCAAAGCACAGGCCCGCGGCAGTAAGTGTCGGCCCAATGGCATTCCTTAACGCATGCACAAAGTGAATTTCAAATTCTGATAACCCTAATGATCTGGCAGTGGTGATGTAATCCTCTCTGAGGACCTCCAACATTGTTGATCTAGTCATTCTCGCTATCAGCCCCGTGGAATAGGCCCCGAGGGTGATAGCGGGAAGTACCAAGTGGGAAGAAACGCTCCAAAAGGCCTCCCAGTTGCCCGTCAAGGCGGCGTCAATGATATTAAACCCCGTAATCTTTTCTATTGGGTGTAGCAAGGCTGTTACCGTATCGATTCTTCCCCCAATAGGCAGAATACCAAGCCATCGGAAAAAGATGATCTGGAAGATCATACCCAGCCAAAATGAGGGTACAGATACGTTAGCCACAGAAAACAGCCTGATAAAGTGGTCGACAAGTTTGTTTTCCTTTTTGGCCGAGAACACACCCAGGGGCACACCCACAAACAACGCGATGGTAATGGCAACGAACATGAGTTCAAGGGAGGCTGGCAGGTGCTCTAGGATGCCCTGGAGCACAGGGCGATGGGTTCTGAGGGATTCGCCCAAATTCCCTCTGCAAAGGTCTCTCAAGTAATACGCAAACTGAACATACAAAGGTCTGTCAAGCCCCAACTGCTTGCGGACCAGCTCTACCTGTTCGGGTCTTGCGCGTGGCCCTAGGTACGCGGCGGCGGGATCTCCAGGGACCACGCGGGACAAGGTGAAGGTAACCGCACAAAGGCCGAACAAGACCACGAGGAGCCATATAAGGCGTTTTAAGACATAACGTAACATTGAGCCTCAATGAATGCTTGGTGATAATAGTATCTGTCCGCGGCAGGATAACCCTTAATGTTTGAATTCCAAGGGGACCACACCGCGGACAGAATAACAAGCGAGCCTTTATTCCTTGTACATGTAGTACCAGAACGGTACCCTGGGATAATTGGGATTTATTATATATCCCTTTAACCTACGGCTCTTAAACACAGGCCTTTGCACATCAGCCAAGAAGATGGAAGGTGCGTCTTCAATAAGTATCCTTTGGGCCTTTGAATACAAGGCCTGGGCCTTCTTGGCATCAGGGGTAGAATATGCCTCAAGGATAATCTTGTCGAATTCCGGATTCTTGTAATAGGAAAAATTCCAATATGGTTTTTTCTCAACATGCCATAGGCTGTAGAGGGTTTCGTAAGGATCGCTAAAAGTGGGCCACCAAAGCAGTGCGGCCATATCCTGGGCCTTTTCCGGGCCGCCTTTCATGAGATCCCATTGCGCGGTCCAGTTCATAGGCCGGATATCAACTTGAATTCCGATCTTGCCGAATTCCTCCCTTATAAGGGGTGCAAAGGCCTTCTCCACCGCATTCTCTGATGCATAAGTGAACATTACCTTCTTGTTAATTCCTTTGGAATACCCTGCCTCAGCCATCAGCTTCTTGGCCTTCTGAAGATCATAAGTGTACTGGGGAAGGTTTTCATCATGGCCGAACTGACCATAAGGAACAGGGCCAACAGCCTGCCTTCCCAGGCCTCCCAACGCAATTTCTATAATCTTTTTATATGGTGTTGCATAAGAAACGGCCTTACGGATGAGTTTGTTATTGAAAGGGAACTTTGCAGTGTTCAAGTGGATGGCGTAGTTCATGAAGCTTGGCCCTACCAGGCGCTCGCAGCACTTCTTTGTGTTTAGGATCTTGCTTGATTCTATCGGAATCCGGGTTACTAAATCAGCAACGCCCGATTCCAGCATCTGCTCGGCCACTGTGGCCTCTTTGACTATCTTAACCACTATACGCTTGAAATGGGGGCCCTTCCATCCTCGCCAGTAGTCGTCAAATCTTTTGAAGATAATTTCTTCGTCAGGCTTCCAGCTCTCCAGCATGTAGGGACCGCAGCCTGCTTCATGTCCAGCGTCGAACCATTTTCTGTCCTTGTGAACGGCCTTTGGGCTTATTATCCAGGCTGCATTGGCAGAGGCTATGATTCTGTCGAATGGAGCAGGTTTCTTAAGAATGAATTTCACTGTATAGTCATCAATGACCTTTATTTCTTTTACGGGCGAAAAAATGAAAGAAGCGCCCTTTTTCATTTTAATTGTCCTTTCAATGGAATCCTTCACAGCCTTTGCAGTGAGAATGCCGCCGTCATGAAATTTAACACCCTTTCTCAGGTAAAATGTCCATTCCAGGCCTTTACTGTCCACTTCCCATCTCGTCGCAAGGCCAGGTTGAAAAGGTTCTTTGCTCCCCGGCGGGCTCACCCATATCAGGGTTTCATAGATGTTCGGCATGTAGGACGACTCCGTGGAATAGGCTGCGCTGGGGTCCCAGGTTGTAATACTGTCAGTAGAGGCGAATACAAGAATGTCCTTCGGGACCTTCGCAGCATTTGCCTGGACGGTGAATAATGAAAGGACGATACTAAGCGCAAATACCACCAACAGTGAAACGAGAATTTTTCTGTTCATTTGCCTCCTCCTTTCTAGGCTTAACAAGATTGCCAGGGATTTCAGCAGGTGAAGCCCCGTGGCAAAGTTAATGAATCCACCAGCGTAAAAGACCGGCCGATGTTGCACAGGCGATTGTATAATCACCCCCTTTCCCCTTGTAAGGAGTTGTCCTTCAGACCTTGTAACTCAGTTTTATTTTTTCAAACGCAAGGGACCCAGGCCTCGAAAGACCTCTCCCTTTGTTATATCCCCGGCATACATGGGAAATGTTCCATTAAACTCCCTGAGATTTTTCCATGGCTGGCAGAGGCCAAGCGTGCCGTATTCCCTTACCCTTGTTACCAAGTCCAGGTCGATGATTTCTGTAAGGACTGTATCTCCTTCACCCGACTCTTGCAGCACACGCCCCTCCGGGTCCACGAATATCGATCTTCCAACCCCACCTCCCCCTGCGCCGTTTACGTTTAATATGTATACCTGGTTGGAGATTGCATTTGCCTGGGAAAGCACGATTTCCTGGGCTCTGTCCGAGGTGTAGGTGCCCGTGGGACAAACAATGGCCTCAGCACCAAGCCATACCAGGTTCCTAACAACCTCGGGAAACCACATGTCATAACAGATACACAGTCCAAGTCGGCCCTTGTCGGGAATATCAAACACGCAGAAGGAATCCCCTGGCTCGCTTCGCTCCAAGGGAGACCACGGAAAGAGCTTTCTATATTTGGCCTTGATCTGTCCCTGAGAGGATATCACTATGGCCGTGTTGTAGATTTTATCATTGTCCTTTTCGCTGAATGAGCCAGGAATAAGCCATTTTTTCTCTTTTGCTGCCCACTTGCAGAATTCGTCTATAGTGGAATTTGGTATCTCTTGGGCTGGTTCAGAACTTAGCCCGGATGAGCACAACTCACTGAAAATCACCATATCCACCCAGGGAAACAATATGCTTACGGTTTTGAGTCGGGCCATCATGGCCTTAGAATTATCTTGCCCCCTCGCAATGTTCATCTGTACGCCGGCTATTGCAAGGTATCTACTCATATCCTTGTCCTCTCTCCTGATAAAATGTGGACAAACCAGAAATGGATCCCATTTGCAGGTCTTCAAGATTTTCATCAATTGCGTTGGGTACCAGGATCATGGTCAACCATTTTCCCCCTTAGTAGGATGAAAGGGGAGGTGTACGTGCACATCTCTGATATATTGGGCTGCCTTTTCAGCATTACCTTTTTGAATTAGGGCTATTATTTTCAGGTGCTCGTCATAGTTCATCTCCACCAATTTGCTGCTCCAGCTGATCTCTCCAAAACCGAACAGTCTCTGCCTTAGTATGTTAAGGTGATAAAGGATAAGTCGATTAGTGGATAGGTTCAGGTACACGCCGTGAAATTTTGAGTTGAGTTCCCAGTACTTGTAAAAGTCCTTTCTTCGGGCTGCAGCAAGCATCCTTTCGTTCACCTTTTTCATTTTTTCGAGCTCTTTTTTCCCGATCCTGTCAAACACCGAGATGAGCACCCTCGAATCCAGTGCACCTATGACCTCGTAGATGTCTTCTATCATTCGTGGAGTTAGCTCATTTATCTTTATTCCCCTTTGAGGCAGGAGGGTTACAAAGCCTTCCACCTGCAGCTGAAGGAGGGCATCGCGCAGAGGCGTCCGGCTTATGCCAAGGTTCTCGACCATCTTGTTTATGCTTACAAACATGCCGGGTCTCAGGTTGCCGTTTTTCAGCTGCTCCCTCAGGTACTCATATACCTGGGTTCTCAGGAGTTGGGTGTTGAGGGAAAAGGCGTTATCCATGGGAAAAGGCTCCGTAAGGGGTTTTGCCGAAAGAACCCGAGAGGAAACAAAAAAAGGTTGCAACTGATATACTAGCATTCTAATATTTTTGTCAAGCAATTAATGTAGACATTACGTGAACAGAAGAGTTTATGACTTCTACATGCCCAAGGTAGCGCCACTGGTTTTTCAGTTAACAAGCCCTCAGATTGGTGATACCAAGACCCAATTCCTGCTATGAAAATCTGCTGCATTTCCTCGGTATTTGTTTATACTTACCGAGGTAAAAACACAGGACACGACTCATGGATCGAAAACAAAAAACAGTCATGCTCGCCAGGCAACTGGGGACCATTCGCCCCCGCGATGTAGAAGCAGAGGGGATTCCCCGCGAGTATCTGTATCGGTTGTG
>Ga0164318_10007928_pt1 | contig 10300 bp, 7 predicted proteins | sample GuaBasSedimGuay9_FD_113734 | JGI IMG/M metagenome (GOLD analysis project Ga0164318, IMG submission 113734) | Subseafloor sediment microbial communities from Guaymas Basin, Gulf of California, Mexico - Guay9, Core 4571-4, 0-3 cm | ecosystem: Environmental > Aquatic > Marine > Hydrothermal vents >...
GTTTTCAAATATGCGATTGAAAAAGGCTATGATGTTGCGGTATGCTTAGATGCCGACGGACAGCACGATCCATGCGATATCCCAAAGCTTTTGGAGCCAATAATTGAAGATGAAGCAGATCTTATAATAGGTTCAAGATTTCTTAGGAAAAATGTTCCGAAATACAGGATTTTCGGACAGAAAGTTCTCGACGTTCTTACAAACTTCGCATCCGAAGCAAAGATAACCGATTCCCAATCGGGCTTCAGGGCATTAAACAGGAAAGTTCTGGAATACCTCAAAGACTTCAGATCGGAGGGTTATAGTATAGAATCTGACATGATCGCATTTTTAGCTGGAAAGGTAAGAATCAAAGAAGTTCCGATAGATGTTAGGTACGACGTTCCGAACAAGCATAAGAAAAATCCGCTCGCTCACGGGTTGAGCGTCCTTAACGATATGATCGGCTTGATCGGATACAAAAGACCTCTACTTTCATTTGGCCTAGTAGGTTTCGTTTTAACCGTCATTGGTTTAGCCTTTGGATTTTGGGCATTTTCGACGTATTACATTACAAACAAGTTACCATATGGACCATCAATCGCGAGTGCGTTGTTCCTGATACTTGGCTTACTTTTGATTACGTCTAGTTTGATTTTGAACTCTCTCGTGCAGATAATGAGAAACAAGAAAATATGAAGGTTGAAAAAATAAGCAACAATTTCCCTCACTTGTCTCGAAATCATCAAGTAGGGCTTAATTATAATATGGACGAAGGTAAATGGGCGGTGATTTATTGATGAATGTATTAATGTTAGCCCCTGAGTTTCTCCCCATATGGGGAGGAGTAGGTACATATATAGTTGAAATTGCGAGAAATATGCCAAGAAATGTTCAAATACATATTCTGACTCCTAAAAGAACAAGTTTTAATAGTCAGAAACTTCTGAGTAAGCCATCCAATGATGAACAAAGCAAAATGTTTCCAGAAAACGTTGTAATACATTATATTGGAAGCGCTAATGACACTTTTTATTATAACTTTAAATTCCAGTTAAACTGCTTTAGATGTGAACCCTCAATAGTAAATAAATATAATATTGATGTAATACATTCACAAAGCGCGATGCCCGATTTATTTTTACCCTTAAGGAAGCTAAACATACCTATCATAACCACCATTCATTCAACTATTAAAGATCAGATTATGGCAGTAAAGTCGTCAGGTACTAGTTTCTTTCAATTAGAGTTCTCAGAAAAAATGACATTAATTTTGGGCCCGGTTTTAAAATTCTTAGAAGCATGGTACTACAATGGTAACAGATACTATATAACTGTTTCAAAATGGATGAAAGATCGTATTATTCAAGAAAATAAAAAATTAACCCCAAATAGAGTTAAAGTTATATATAATGGCGTTGATACAAATGCTTTTCATCCTTCCAAAAGGAAATATGCCAAGAAATATTTTCCAGAACTGGCTGATATAGATCTTCCAAAAGTGTTGTATTTGTCGAGATTTGTTGAATTAAAAGGCATACGATTCTTATTGAAAGCTATTCCACAGATTCTTGAAAAAACGGATGTTCATTTTATATTTGCGGGAGCAGGTAAAAACATTACTTTAGATATTTCAAAAGAGAACTACACTTTTCTTGGCTATATACCTCACGAAATAACGCCTTACGTATATTCATTATCTGACATTTTTGTACTGCCCTCACTTTATGAGAATTTTCCACTAAGCGTACTAGAAGCTATGAGTTCGGGATTGGCAGTAATAGCTACAAATGTTGGAGGTATTCCAGAAATGATAACACACAACGAAAATGGCATTCTTATTCCCCCTAGAAGCTCAAAAGATATTGCTAGGTCAGTTGTTAATTTAGTGGAGGACGATCAACTAAGAAAGGAATTGGGTGTAAATGCTAGAAAAACAGTTGAAAAAAAGTTTAGCTGGAAAATTGCAGCATTAAGAACAAAAGAATACTACGAAAGGGTGTTAGAAAATGAAGGTTCTGCTCGTTAATCCGCCAAGGTATCTAGGAAAAATACCAGTTATTAGGGAAGATAGGTGTGAAATAACCGACAGATATGCTATTGTTCCTCCATATTCGCTCATTTGGATTGCCTCAATCCTCAAGGAGAAAGGACATCAGGTGGAGCTAATAGATGCGAATGAGTTGAATATTACCTACGAGGAATTAAAGGAAAAACTAGCATCTATAGATTATGATACCCTTATTTTTAGATTTACTCCAACCACATTTGATTGGGATTTGAAAACTGCTGAGATTTGTAAAGAGGTAAATAGCGATGCAAAAACAATTGGTCTATGTTTAACGTTACATCTTTTACAAAGAGAAGTTATGGAGAGAGCAAAATACATGGATGTTTACATCCCAAGAGAATGGGAAACAGTTATTCCAAATTTAGTGAATTCTTTGGAAAATGAAGAGAAATTACATAACGTTAATGGAATATGCTTTAAGAAAAATGGAGAGATTGTCGTTAATCCTCCCGCTCAACCCTTGAAAAACTACGATTCTCTTCCAATACCAGCGTACGACCTTTTACCGAATTTAAGAGTATATAGACCAAATGCCCCAGTTTCTGGAAATTATATGATTGTGTATACGAGTAAGGGTTGCCCTTTTAGTTGCACATATTGTACCGTAGCCAGAACACCATTTAAGATTAAATCTGCTGAACGAGTAATGGAAGAATTGAATGTACTTTACTCAAAGTATAACGTAAGACTTGTATCTTTTTTTGATGAGACTTTCACAATAAATAGAGAAAGAGTGATTAGAATATGTGAAGGTATAAAAAACGAAATGCCTGATCTCAGATGGTACTGTAACACAAGAGTTAATTTAGTGGATCCAAAACTGCTTAAAATCATGTACGAAGGGGGATGTAGAGGAATTGCATACGGCATAGAATCTGGTAGTCAAAAGATTTTAGACCATGTAAAAAAAGGTATCATCGTAGAACAAGCAAGAAATGCCATTAAATGGACAAAAGAAGCTGGAATAAAGGTATACATAAGTTTCATTTTTGGATTACCGGGGGAAAATCAAGAGACCGTAAAAGAGACAATTAAGTTCGTTAAAGAGACTTTACCTCATGGTGCCCAGTTCAATGTGGCAGTTCCATATCCTGGAACGGAGCTTTATAATTATGCGATAAAGGAAGGATTGATTTCGAGAGATATTAGATGGGATGAATTATATCAACATAAAGCAACGATGAGAACAAAAGAATTATCTCCAGAAGAGCTTGAAAAAATTAGGAGGAAAGCCTACAGATCGCTGTACTTTAATCCAAAATGGGTAATCCAAAACATCTTTTGGATCCTTAGACATCCAGAGGATTTTAGGATTGGTGTCAAGTATTATTTAAAAGCTTTGAAGAATTATATAGTTTACAGGATGGAACATGCACATTGAGGTGAGCTTATTATGCATGTTATATATTTATTTACTGGGTTACATCCCTTGTTTGAAAGTTTAATCACAGATCCACCAGAGGGTTTTAGAGTAATTTCAAATGTATCAGCATCTAACTTTAAAATTAATAAAGAGTATAGCCGTGTAAACTCACTAATAAAAAATATTCTGACTAGGATTTACAATATTCTTAACATTCCTAGACTGGTATATATTCCAAAAAAATGTGATTTGATACATACCTGTGGCGGTATCATTCCTTTAAATAATGTACCATGGGTTGTAAGTATTGAGACATCATCTTCTTTTGTGTCTTATCAAGAGGAAAAGATGTTCAATATAAACATGCGCAGTAAGATTGCTAGATATTTATTGGACAAAAACTGTAAAAAAATACTACCTCTTTCGATGGCTTGTGAAACAGCATTTTTCAATATATTCAAAGAGATCCGTGATAAGATTAAAGACAAAGTGGAAGTTCTGTATCCAGCAATTAAGCCCTATAAAGTAAGACAAAAGAAAGAAAATGACAGAATTAGATTGTTGTTTATAGGTAACCAATTCTTTGATAAAGGTGGTCGAGAATTGATTAAGGCCCTTGAAGCCTTGTCGAAGAGATATGATGTTGAGTTGTTCATGATAACTGGAGTTCCTAAACATCACCAGGCATACTTTAGACAATTCATAATGAAATATAGTGGATATGATAATCTACACATTATAACTAGGAATGTAGATAGGGAGACTTTATTCAGCAGGTATTATTCTACTTCTGACATTTTTGTCCTACCATCATATATTGACACTTTTGGCTATGTGTTTTTGGAAGCTATGTCAGTGGGGTTGCCACTAATTGGAACTGATGTTTTTGCAATTCCTGAGATTATTGAAAATGGAGTAAATGGATTTCTTATTCATTCTCCTCTATCCCCATTTGATAAAAATTTCTTAAGAACGCCTGAATCTTTAAAAACTTACCGCCAACGCATTATTGCAGGGGATGTACCAGAAGTTACGACTCAACTGATAGAAAAAATAAGTATATTAATTGAAGATGACAACCTAAGGAAAAAAATGGGTAGAGAATCTTACAAAATGGTTGAATCTGGAAAGTTTTCAATAAAAGAGAGAAACAAAAAGCTAAAGAGGATTTATGAAGAAGCATTAAGGTGGTAAGATGTGGAGACCCTAAAGATTCTCACGACAACTACATTTTACCCACCTTACCACGTAGGTGGGGATGCCATACATGTGTACTACTTAGCCAATGAACTTATTAAATTAGGACACGAAATCCACGTAATTTACAATATCGAATCATACAGATTGAAGAAAAAAGATATTCTAAAAAATGAGAATGAATTCCAAAACGATGAAAATATTTACATGTATCCAATAAAATCTCCTATCGGGAGAATAACTCCGATTATATCGTATATCTTAGGTACTCTCTATCCTGTACAGAATAAAATTGCAAACTTAATCAATAAAATAAAACCAGATGTTATTCATCATCACAATATTGCTGGATTTGGCCCATTTATTCTTAAAATGGACGCTCCCAAAGTTTTATATACTGCCCATGATTACTGGCTTGTTTGCCCTATGAACAGCATGCTCCTTCCAAACGGACGCGAGTGTAATAAAGATGCAAACTGTTTTCTGTGTTCACTACTGCACAAGCGTCCAATTCAGTTGTGGAGATACTGGACTAACCTTGAACGCACTTTAGAAAGAATAAATACAATAATTGCACCAAGCAAATTTATGAAAAACAAACTCAGCAAATTTGGGATTAAACGCCCGATAAGTGTAATCTATAATTTTGTCCCAGAAATCAACAACGAAAATTTAGGGGATCCTATAGTTAAAGAACCTTATTTTCTTTTTGTTGGAGTATTAGAGAGGCACAAAGGGATATTAGAACTTATAGAAACCTTTTCAGAAATAAAAGACAATATCGATGCTAAACTTGTTATTGTTGGGAGTGGTTCACTTGAAGAAAAAATAAAAAAGATTATTGAAGCCAAGAACATCAAGCATAGTATTATAATAACTGGAAGAATTAACAAAAAAAAAGTACTGTCCAATTTGTATAGAAACGCTTTAGCCACAATAATACCATCAATCTGCCCAGAAAATAATCCTCTCGTGGCTTTAGAATCAATATCAATGGGAACTCCAGTAATAACATCTAACAAGGGAGGATTACCCGAAATTACTAGTAACATAGACAAACAGTTGATTTTTAAGACATATGACGAATTGCCAGAGATCCTCTTAGGGTTTAATAGGGATAAGTATCCTACTGAAGACATTAAAAAAATCTACATGAAATGTTATTCACCAAAAGCATACATTCAAAATTACACGGAAATTATTCGAGGTGATAAAGTTTGAAAATCGCGAATGTTTCACCGTATATAACCTCAACTTTTGAGTCAGAGAAGTTTTATAACATTCAAGCTATTGGACTAGCTACAGAGTTAGTTAAAAAAGGAATAAGCGTAGACATATATACTGGAAGTCCACAAAAAAGTCTTAATGGACAAGTTAGAGAAATATATGTAAATAATAAATCTTTTTTCAGGATATATTACTTACCAACAAAATTTGTTTTTGCGGGACAAATACCTGTAATTACTTCATTAATCAAAATGTTAAAAGGAAATAATTATGATTTAATTCAAACTTCTGAAGACTTTCAGCTTACAACATTAGAACTAGCGTTATTTCGTAAGTCCTTAAATACACCACTTGTTATTTTTCAAGGTGTTTATACTTATACATATAGAAAAATTCTCAGAAGCTTGCAAGAATTATTCGACAAAACAATTAACAAAAATATAATCATGCCTAATGTGGATCTTGTGATAACTAAAACTAAAACTGCCGAGAAATTTATGCAAAAAAAAGGTTACAAGCGAGTGATAACAATCCCTGTGGGCATTCATAGTGATAAATTTTCTCCAAAAGACAAAAGTGCTTTCAGGGATGAGATTGGCATTTCCAACGAAGATCCCTTGCTCCTTTATGTAGGGAGACTTGAACCTTATAGAGATTTACTAACTTTAATAAGATCTATGAAAGTGATTTCAAGAGACTTCCCAACAGCTAAACTGCTAATAGTTGGGAAAGGTTCACTTGAGGATAAAATTAGAATTATATCTAATCATAATAAAAATATAATATTGCTTGGTAAAATTCCAAACTCAAAGATGCCTTGGGTTTATTCTGCCGCTGATATTACATTGTTACCAATGAAAAAAACATGTGTTTTTACTTTTGGTATGGTGATTTTGGAAAGTATGGCTTGTGGCACACCAGTAATTTCTGTCCCCGTGCCAGGAGCTAAAGATATTTTAAATGTGTGGAGGAATGGTATTTTAGTTCCATTTGAAGATCACAAAACATTAGCTGATGCAGTTATCACATTGTTAGAAAATGAAAAATTGCGTAAGAAAATGGGGGAAAATGCAAGAAAAATAATTGAAAGGAACTATGATTGGAGAGTATTGGTCAAAAAGTATATAAAAGCCTATAAAAGTGTGATTGGTGATTAAATTGCCAGATATCAAAAGTGAAAGTTATGGGACTCGTATAACCATCGTCTCATTTATTTTGCTTTGTTGGGGAATTGTAACTTATATATATAGTATTTATAATACTGAAGTAATAATTAATATTTCAGCAAGTAACACTTTTGGGTTGTTGGAAGAGCTAAATATACTTTTCATGCCGTCAATAATACTTGTGGTAATTTCAATTATACTGCAAACATCATTTGTTAAGGATCGGTATTTTGTTGCATCTCTTCTCATCCTCTCTGTAATGATTTGGGGAACACCAGTTTTCGTTGAGACATATCCGAGAATGTGGGACACTTATGAAGTTGGATATATAGCTAATGAAATTGCTAGGAATGGTGGTTTTAGTCTTTCTTGGGCAGAAAATCCATTTTTAAGGTATATTGAATTTCCACTGAGCTTAATATTATATGCAATCATACTGAGTTTAAATGATATTGAATTAATTACTTTTCTAAAATACTATCCTATAATCTTTACACCCTTGATGTTTATTTCATTTTATGTGTTCTTTAAAAAGTTATCACGAAATATTGAAGATGCTCGCATAGCTTCTCTTATATTTTTGCTGGTGAATTCAGCATTTTATAATCACGCTTCTCCACAAAGCTTAGCATTGATAATATACCTTCTTTTTTTAACCTTGGTTTTGGATTCAAAAATAAATGTGTCGAAAGTATCACTACTAGTTATTATCCTGATAGCTCTTACAATGATGCATCCAACCACTTCAGCAATAAATATTATTATTTTGATATTATTATCAATATCTTACTTTATTTCAAAAGAGATCGACTTTGAAAAAGCAAAACAATATTTTGAAATTACCTTTCTGTCTATCATATGCTTTACTTTCTGGTTTATCTATAATGCTTTTTATACTTTTAACATAATGATACCTCTGTGGGCATCCCATTTGCAAAATATTCTAATGATTGATGCGATAAAGGGAGGTGTTTCAGCTAATACTATACTTCTACCGCAGAAGATTCGTGCCAGTTTCTTCTTTACTGGAATGACAATTTCAAGCATCTATACGCTCTATTTATGGTATAAAAAAAGAAACGAATTTCACATATATTTTGCTATCCTTGGAAGTGTGTTTTTGATGATGCTACTTGTTCATAATGTCCTTGGGGGGACTTTTGGAGAGAGAGTATTATTTGTAGGATACATAATAATAAGCGTAGCTGTAGCAATGATATTCCATGGTTTTCGAAAAAAAATTCCAAATAATGGGCACATTATACATAAAATTATTTTATTTTTACCTCTTGTTTTCCTCATAAATACAAGCACCTTTTATTACTCCGAAAGTATATATTATTATAGTGGGAATATAATAAATGGCTATAGTTTTGTGTTAGACCACAACGACGAAGCTACTTATGCTCTAACTTATTCTATGACACATATGGAGAGTCCAATAAAAGTTTTCCTAGCTCTCGACACAAGAAAAGTAAATATGCTACTTACAAAAAAAACCCAGATGGTCCCATGGAGTGAAATTTTAAGTGATCTAAAAAGAGGGGGAGAGTTTTCTCTTCCCCAACTCATTTGTCTTTCAGACAAAACTAAGAAAATTGCAATCCAATTTGGATATCAAAAAGAATATAAGTTACTTCAAAATTTTATTAAAGAGAGATACTCTAAAATTTATGATTCACCAGCTATAAAGACGTATTCTTGGACTTTCCCAACCACTTTGCTTGTTATTCTTTTTTCCCGATAATCCAAAAAGCATTAGAAATTCCTGAAAATATCTTAGGAACTTTATTAGCAAGTTTGCATAACCACCGTAGGCCAGGTTTATGTGTTAATGGTACATCAACGTACAATCTTATTGGTCTGAAGCCAGCTAGTTCTAATAATCTTTGTAAACAATCTACTGAAAATCCATATATATGGGATGGATGATCTTTAAAGTAATGATCTACCAAAATTCTTACTAAACTCCTCTCAGTAGGTACTGCTATTATCACCAATCCACTATCTTTCAAAACCCTATTAAACTCTTTTAGCAATAGAAGAGGAGAATAAACATGTTCAAGAGTGTGAGAACAAAAAACTACATCGAAGGATCTATCTTTAAATGGCAAGGATTCATTCAAATCTGCTTTGATTGCATTTAACCCTTGGCTCCTACAAACTTGTATAATTCTCTTCAACAATATCGATTCCTATTGATTCTCTTGAGAAATGCCTAAGATATATCCCAGTTCCACAGCCAGCGTCTAATACTTTTTTGTCTTTGATGAGTGGTAAAATATACCAAAAAGAGGAGGCTTCTTCTGATTTTTGTGTTAACCTTTTCTCACTAGCTTTTATGTTTTCTTGTAAAAGTTTTTTAGCTAGAGTGTCATCACTCATTCAAATCCACCTCTCTTTTTTCACCAACACGCCGACAACCAGACTCCCCAATCCATACCCAACCAGCCACGCATACCCTACGCCTATTATTCCAAACTCAAGCATAAAAACATAGCTCAATCCAATTATCAAGAGGAAAATCAAGGCACTCAGGAGAATCAATCCTTTAATGTCTTTCTGCACCTTCTTTATCGAGAAATAGAGCTGGCAGATGGCAACAAAGAAGCTCGAAAGAGCAAGGATTCTAAGCAAATCAAATCCTTCAACATAGCTTTTCCCAATAATTCCAAGCAAAAGTCCGCCAAATAGGTATAAGATTATCACTGCTGGAACAAGCAGAGAAACTATTGCAAATAAAGCTTTTAGCGTGTTCTTCTTCAAGGCTTCTCCGTGGCTTCCTTCAACGAATAGCGAGGTGCTGAAAGCACCCGGAATCATGAAGAGCAGGGAGGCGATTGCATAGGCTATGTAGTAATGGGCAGTTTCTTCAGCACCAAGAACATTCAGAACCATTATCGGTAAAATCTGATTTGGAGCGGTCATCAGCAATCCGGCGATATAATTACCAGCGGAGAAATGAAGAGAGTCGTTTAAAAATTCTCTGTCTATGCCAGAAGGTTTAATCCCGAAACTTAAAAGAAAAAGAGCTGAAAAAATAGAGGCAAGAATGAAGGATATGCCAGCAGAACTGAATATGCCCAGTGCTCCAAAGAATACCAGAGGAAAGAGGAAAATCACTCTGGAGCCAACCAAAAGGCTTTGAAAAAAGTAATACTCAGCCCTTCTTATGCCAATGAAGGATACACCGGTCAGAGATATTACGGAGTTTGCTGCAAGAAATACGAGATATAAAAGAGCATATTTCCTCACTATATCAAGCTGTGGCGACCATAGGTCAATTCCTGCGATGAA
>Ga0164318_10007929_pt1 | contig 10298 bp, 11 predicted proteins | sample GuaBasSedimGuay9_FD_113734 | JGI IMG/M metagenome (GOLD analysis project Ga0164318, IMG submission 113734) | Subseafloor sediment microbial communities from Guaymas Basin, Gulf of California, Mexico - Guay9, Core 4571-4, 0-3 cm | ecosystem: Environmental > Aquatic > Marine > Hydrothermal vents...
ATCATATTCTTTTATAATACTTCTATTTGCCATTAAATCTCCATAAGCATTTTTTATTTCGTTATCATTACATCTTTCCAAATCTTTTTGATATTCCATTCCACATATCGGAGAGATAAAATTTATTATTGAAACAACTCCATCTATTCCATTCATTCCTTTCAATTTTTTAACCAATTCATTTTCCTTTTTTATCGTGTCTGCATCCAAATTTCTGCCAGATAAAATTATCATGATGGGCTCTTTATTCTTCCCAAAATATTCATCTATCCTCTCACTTGCTTCCACAACTTTATTTTTGGGCAAGAAATCACGGGTGGAGGTTCCCATTTTTAAAGAAGGGATAAAAGATGCAAAAATTAATGTGACAAGAATGATGATGGCAATAACAAGGCGGGGCATTTTCTCCACCAATAAAGAAAGTTTAGAAAGCATATTTGGATATGCCTTCCAATATATAAAAATTATGTATTGTATGATTTACATGAAAAAACATATATATCATGCTTTAATATGTTGTGATGGCAAAACTCGAGCTATATGGGAGTGTTACAGTTGGAGAAAGAGGACAAATTTCTTTGCCAGCCAGTTTAAGAAAAGAATTAAATATAAAGGCTGGAGATAAAATACTCATTTTTGGAAGAAAGGAATGGGGAGGATGGGGATTTATGGCAGCAAAGGCAGAGGTTCTTGAAAAATTGTTGCAGGAAATAGAAAAAGAAATAAGAAATTTGATGGAAGGAGCGAAAGAAAAATAACTACGGATAATAATAAGAATTGGTAAAGAAAGTTAAATCAATGTGACTCCAGTCATCGAAATCATTTCTTCCATGATTTCCGTCAGAATAATCAACAAGCTGGAATGCATATCTATAATTCAGGCAACTTTTATAGTTACGATAAATCCAATAACCGGGCATCCAGGGAGCATTGCAGCTCTCATTGTCAATGCCTGGAAATGTATATTCAAATAAGCCCAGAGTGTGGCCTAGCTCATGCATCGAAAGGCTCGCATATGCTTTTATTCTTCCTTTGCCAACCCTCCATTCATTTATATAGGCGCCGCCAAGCATGAAAGAATCAAGATTGTCCCAGCCGACGAAGGCGTGGCCGCCGCGCGGCAGCGAGCTGTATTTTCCTATAACTTCATAATGGAATATTCCATGTTTTATGTTGTTTATATCATTATTCAAGAAATATTTCCAGTAGATGGCGACGAGGTCATTATAATAAAGGCGTTCCTTGTAAGGAATTTCGTTATCAAGAAAAATATGGATTGTGATGTTATGGGGAGCAAATGCATTGCATAGCATTTCAATGCTTTCATTTGATGGTTTGTAATCCTTCATATAATCTATCTCCAAAAAAATATCTTTGGCAAATGGATCAGAAAGGTTTTTATACATTGCATATTCCTGAAAATCATTTAAGCCATCTTTATCATAATCAATGCTGTGATTATCCCATTTCAATGGATTAAAACCATATTTATCCTCCCACCAGAATGGTATGCCATCTTTATCATTATCATCCATTGCATTGTTTATGTATGGGCTTGTATGATATATGTTGCTCTCTTCCCAGTATGTTAAGCCATCTTTATCATAATCATTGTATGTAACATCAAACCATATCTCATATTTTTTCATAATTATATGCCCATATCCATCATTATCTCCAAGCCAATCATCTCCATACCATTCGCCAGTGGCCAAATCATAATGGATGCATCTTTTTTCATTTCCTATCCTTATTTCTATTTCCACAATCTGTTTGTCATCATCTACATCCTGAATGCATTTCCATTCTTTCCATACATCGCCATAAAACATGCTGCTGTTTTCCTTTCCATCAATGCTTATCGTAACCCTATATTTTCCACCATCCATGCTTCTTACCCTCCTAACAATAAAAATTGTTTTTATATCTACAAGAGGATCAAAATCATTGATTTGAATTTTTTGAAATGAATGATGCTTATATTGATGATGAACTTGCTGTTGTTCATTTTTTGTCCTTTCCATCTCCATTTCAATTTTTTTATGGAATGGTTTTATCAACCATGGAGTCTTTATTATTATGCTTCCCTGATTTTTTATTTTACTTGGAAGTATTCCTCCCCAGTAATTGTGACGAGCATCACAATATGAGAATCTAGCCTTAAGATTGAACATTTTGTTATTTAAATCATTATATTCCATGCTCATTTTCCTGCTTTTTATCAAACTAACTCCAAATCTATTGTTGAAAATGGAAGATTCTTCAATTTTGCACCCATAACAATTTTCATATTCAACTCCATATCTTGTGTCATGTATGTTACAGCTTCCAATCCAATTATTCTTGCAATTCATCATTCTTATTCCAAAACTCACATAGCTGATGTTACATCTGTATATTGCATTGTCATCTGAAGAAAGCATAAAGATATCCGCCTCATTATTGTTATTATTATAAAATTTGCATTCTTGAAACCTATTTTCAGAAGCATTTTGAAGAAATAAAGCAACACCGCAGGTATGGGCAACGCAATTTTTTATTGCATTTCTATTTCCATAACATTCTATTCCAATACCATTTTTTACAAATGTGCATGATTCCACCCAGCTTTCATTTCTCAAAACAATCCCGCTCCCACACTCTGAAATAAAACAATTTTGAATGACTGCTGAACTATTGGCAACAATTCCATATCTTCCATATGATATGTTGCAATTTTCTATATATGCCATCTTGCTAACTTCAACAACACCGCTTTTTGCATCAGCTTTTTTAATAGAAATGTTTTCTAACCATACAAAATTCTCTTTAATTTTAACCACACTACCATTGTTATTTCCAATTATTGTGGCATTTATTCCTTTCAATATTATTCTCTTATCAATTACAATGTTTTCATGAAATGTGCCCTCTATTATTATTGTATCTCCATCCTTTGCATTATTAATGGCATCCTGTATGCTCTCTCCTTCATGAACAACTACAACATTTGATTTTGTCACCAATGAAAAATTGATGGCAAGCAGAAAAGCAAGAAGTATGGTGGCAATCCTTTTCATGAAAATTTATCAAAAAATTTTATATAACTTTTGCTAAGCCTTCTTTAAACTCTGGATTGCCTTGCCATAATCTTTGCTTTTAAAAATATATGAACCAGAAACAAGGATATCAGCGCCTGCCTTTTTCAGCAGGGCGGCGTTGCTGGCGGCCACGCCCCCATCCACGCTTATGTATCCGTGCATCATTTTTCTTGCTTTTTTAACTTTTTTCAGCATCCCTTCTATAAATTTCTGGCCTCCAAAACCGGGTTCGACAGTCATTATGAGGAGTAAATCAATTTTATCTACAATATTTTCAATGCTTGCCAGAGGAGTGGCTGGATTTAATGCAACGCCCACCTTGCAATATTTTTTTATCTCTGTTACAAGCCGATATAAGTTGTGGGTTGCTTCAACATGCACCGTCAATATGTCAGCGCCTGCCTTTATAAAATCCATATAATATTTTTCTGGATTGCTTATCATCAAATGAACATCTAAAGGAAGATTTGTAATTCTTCTAATGCTTCTAACAATCGGGGGACCCATAGTAATATTTGGAACAAAATGACCATCCATAACATCAATGTGAATCCAGTCTGCATACTCTTCAACTTTTTTTATTTCTTCTCCAAGTCGTGAAAAATCTGCAGATAATATTGAGGGAGCAACAATCATATTAGATAAGCAAAAAGAAATATAAAAAAATAATGAAAGGAAGAGAATCAATCAGATATTTTTTCCAAGCTTATGCACTCTGCTGGACAGGATTCAACAGCCTGTTTTACACAATCATACAGGCTATCATCTATTTCTGGTTTAAGCACAGTACTTATTCCTTCATCATCCAGCTTGAAGACTTCTGGGCATAAGCTCTCGCACACTCCATCTCCAATGCATGCATCCCTATCAACACTTACCTTATACTTTGCCATTTATATCACCTGAGCCTATATGGACAACCCCAATATAAAATTTGCTATCTTCCCTCTTGTGTAAAGTCGCAAAAAAGTTAAATAGGGATAGATAATACATTAATATGAAGAGGATAATAGCTTTATTTGTGGCCATTTCTTTAATGATACCATATGCATATGTAAATGCATCTCGTAATAATGTCAAAGATTCTATAGAAATCTATGATTCATTTGGAAACAAAATAATGGAAAAGAAAATTGATGAGAAAGAAGCAAAAGAAATAGAAAAAGAACTGCAAGATGGAAAAGTTAGCCCTGCATTGTTGCATTTAATCCCAAAGAGAATGGACTTTGGAATACTGACATATGTCATAAGCTATGGAAAAGGAAAAGTGTATATCCCATTCCATAAGGATAGATCTTTCTTGAGATTCTTTTTGAGGCCAATATTTTTCAAATATGAAAAAGGATTCACCGTAGCAAAGTTTGGAGCAAACTATATGTGGGACAGATGTAAATCATTTGGAGACTATGGAATTATGATACGCAACCAGAGAGGAGTTATGATTGGTTTCATTGGATTGCACATAAAAATCAAGCATAAACTGAATCCTGATACACATATTTTCATTGGTGGAAGCCTTGCAATGATAGGAAACGATTTGTTCCTCTGATAGACTTGCTAAAATTTTTAATTCTTTTTCTAATATCTTTTTCTCCTGCCATATTATATGGAATATGGATTAGAAATACAGAAAAATATGAAAGAGAGCCATGGAAAGCAATATTTGTTGCCTTTCTATGGGGCTCTACTCTCGCCATTATATCTGCTTTAATAATTGAGGAACTTCTGGGCATTTCTCTTGCTTCTCATTTAAAAGATTATAATGTCTATTCATTCATAATGGCTGTAATTGTTGCTCCTTTTGCAGAAGAATTTGCCAAGCCTTTGGGACTTTCTTTAAATATTGTTAAAAGAGAGATAAATGAGGAGGAAGATGGGATAATATATGGAGCAATAGCAGGCTTGGGTTTTTCAGCAACTGAAAACCTGTTTTACTCCATTTCTTTTCTTTCATATGGCATCCTTTTATTCATTATTCTTGTAGCAATAAGAACAATAGGCGGCTGCCTCCTGCATGCCTCCGCCACCTCTTTCACTGGATATGGATACGGGAAGGTTTTGCTTGAGAAAAAGAAGTTTGGAGAGATAATACCATATTTCATGGTTGCGATGCTCATTCATTCTTTTTATAATTTTATCATTTCCATTGGAGAATGGATTGGAGGGGCATTAAGCATTTTCATAGCAATAGTATTCACAATCTCGTGCATTAAATATGTAAGGAAAGAAATAAAGGAAATGGACATGCATTCAAATGCTTTTTAAAACCTTCTCATGTATTTTATAAGAATTTTCATCATATAAGACCAATTTCACATGCATCTCTACATCATTATTTTTTAGCCATTCTATGATGGTGGGAATAGCTACTTTAGCAGCTTCTTCAACTGGATAACCATATATTCCTGTGCTTATAGCAGGAAATGCTATGCATTTTACTCCATGCTTCTTGGCCAGCTCCAGACTATTTAAATAACATGATTTCAGCAATTCTGCATCCTCCTTCCTCCCTTTATAAACTGGTCCAACAGTATGTATAACATATTTTGACAGATTGTAGCCGCGAGTTATCTTAGCCTCTCCAGTTTTGCATCCACCAAGCTTTTTTGCTTCTTCCCATAACTTTGGCCCAGCCGCCCTATGGATGGCTCCGCTTACGCCCCCGCCAGGCGAAAGGCGTGGATTTGCGGCATTCACAATTGCATCGCATTTCTCCTTTGTTATATCTCCCTTTTTTATCTCAAAAATTGATTTGTTTATGCGGATTTGCATAATTAAAAAATTTTCTTATTTTAAATTAATTGTTGGAATTTATTTGCCCAATGTTATGAAGAGAATGTTTAGAAACAAAAATATACTCCTTTCCATTTCTATTTGGGGATGGGATGGGAATACTTGAGAAAGCCAAGGAAATATATGAAATTATCAGAAAGAAGCAAAATGTTTTCATTGTGGCACATGCAGATGCGGATGGGGTGGCAGGGGCAAGCATATTTAAAATGATGATGGATGAACTTGAAATAGAGCATCAGATAAAATTTGTTAATTATTTGAATGAAGAAATATTGGCAGAGCATAGAAATCAAAGCCTTCTTTTAGTTGATGTTGGAAATGGAAATTTAAAAGAAATCAAAAAAATGGGACTGGATGCTGTTGTAATAGACCACCACATGAGCTATGAATTTTTTAAAAATTCTCTCAATCCATTTCATTATGGAATAGATGGAGGATATGAAATTTCTGCTTCTGGATTGGCCCATTTAGTGGTAAGAAATTTAAGAGGATATGGAGATATCGCCATAATAGGAGCAATCGGAGATTTGCAGGACAGATATGGATTAAAAGGATGGAATCGCTTTATATTGCATGAATCAAATGTGAATGTGAAAAGAGATATAAGGTTGTATGGGAGAAATAAGCCATTGTACAAAATGCTTTCCTTCTCCCCTTTAATTCCACCTTTTTTCAGAAATGTTGGAGCAACAATAAAATTTTTGAAAAGCATTGGAATAGATGAAAATAAAACATGGAATGATTTGAAATGGAATGAAAAGAAAAAATTGTTTTCATCCATTGTAAAAACCATGGTGGAAAGAGGATACGAAATGGAAGACATAGAAAAATTGTATGGAGAGGTATATGAAATAGCCTCTCATGATATTCGCGAGATTGCTGCATCAATAAATTCTATGGCAAAATATGGAGAATATGAGAAAGCCATGGAGATATGCATCAAAAAAAATTTTGATATTGCAAAAAAATTTTTGGAAGAGCATCGCAAAAATATAAAAAATGGGATAAAAATTGCAAGAGAAAAGTTAAATGAATCAAAAAGCATAAAATATTTTTATGCGGGAGATAAAATCAAGGATACGATTCTTGGCACCATAACTGGAATGCTGATAGAAAGCGAGAGAATAATGAAACCCGTTGTAGGAATGGCTGAAAATGATGACAAGATAAAGGTGTCAGTAAGAGCTCCAAAAAATATGAATATAAATCTAAGCCTTGCTATAAAAACTGCCGCCCGCCAGCTTGGAGGTAAAGGAGGCGGCCATCGGATGGCGGCAGGCGCCACCATACCCAAAGGCTATGAGAATGATTTTCTTCAAATTTTTGAAGCGGAACTACAATCTCAGTCTGTTAGCCTGTAAATTTTTAGCAGTTTTACCCTAAATGTTACATTTTTTCCAGCAAGTTCATGAAAGCTGTAACCCTGTTTTTTCAATTCATCCTCAATATAGATTTGAGGGAATTTTTGAAATATTCTTGGAAGTGTGATGACTCGATCAAAATATTGTGTTCTATTCATTTCCTGTGTCGTCTCATTCTCTCCATATTTCATCCATACCGTTATTTTATCCTTCGTAATATTCAGAACTTTTCCTGGTATTTCATAATTTCCCCAGTATATGGTGAAGTTTCCTAATGGAGGAGTTGTTGTAATCCATATTTTTGTATCATTATAGCCTACGCTGCTTGCATTTTCCCACCATGGAAATACTGTTATGTTGTGAAGCTTATTTGGAGTAATGCGGAGAGTAACATTTGTTTCATTGAATGAAATCACTTCTGTAGCATTCTTCCATAACCAATATGGTTCAGCTATTGGCTGAGAATACCAGTATTGTGGCATTGTGAAGCGTTGTCCAATCTTTGGAATCCATTTCAAATCAACTGTATCATTCTGAGTATCTATTCCAATGATTTCAAATTGGGCTTCGAAACCAAATAAAACACTTGTATTGAATTTTATCCCTGGCACAACAGATTTTCCAAATGCCATGCTTGCATTAAGTTTAATGATTTTCTCCTCCTCTTCTTTCATCCCAAGTAATGAATTGTACAATCCTTTTATCTCTGAAACCTTCCATCTTTTTATTGTTCCAATATCAGAATAACTCCATCCTTTTGGATATTTTGTTGGAATCTCATTCCCCATATATATTTTTAAAGGAATAAGAGTGTAATTTTTTTCATCAAATGATGTATTCCATGAAATATTTTCTCCTACAAATGAGGAATCAAAAATGCTGCCATTTTCGAAATAGCCTATGTAATATATTTCTGCAAAGTCCCCTTTTTGCAGAGTCAAAGGCTGACTTGATTTCCATTCATCATATGCATATATTCCTGCTGCAACACCAATTATTATGGCAAGGGCAATTATTCCTTTTATTGTTTCGTTCATCTAATCACCTTCCTCATATATTCCTCAACCCTATTAAATGCATCCTCCATTAATTCAAGAGGTGGAAGTATAACAGCTCTAAAATGATTTTTTCCATATACTGGACAGAATCCAGAGCCATGAACAAAAAGAACATGGGCATTTTTTAACACATCTAAAACAAATTCTTTATCATCTTTCCATTTATTGGATTCTATTTTTGGAAATATGTAGAAGGCGCCCTGCGGCTTTGTGGATGAAAGGCCTTCTATTTCATTTATTCTTTTATATGCATAATCTCTTCTTTTCCTTAATTTTTCCACCATCTCTTTTATGTGCTGCTGGCTGCCTCTTAAAGCTGCTATCATGGCTCGCTGTGTAACAGAGTTGGCACATAGCCTTGCTCTCGCTATTCTGAAAAATGCATCTTTTATATCATCCAGCTCTCCATTTGGGTTGTTAAATATGGCATATCCTACACGCCATCCGGGAACAAGATAAACTTTTGAAAATCCGTTGAATGTTATTATTGGTGTATCCTTTGCAAGAGAAGCTGTTGAATGATGCTGTCCTTCAAAAACAATGTCATCATATATTTCATCTGAAATTACAACAATGTTATTTTCAGCTGCAATATCAACCATTTCTTTTACAACCTTTGGCGGATATAATGCACCGGTAGGATTATTTGGATTTATTATTACCATTGCCTTTGTTTTTTTGCTTATCTTTTTCCTTATATCATCTATGTCAGGTTGCCAGTTTTCTTCTTCAACTGTAGCATATGGCACTGGTTTTGCTCCATGGAAGGATGTTATCAAATTATATGGAGAATATGTTGGACCTGGCACAAGCAACTCGTCTCCAGAATTTAAAACAGCTGCCAAAAACATTTGCAATGCTTCTGTTACACCAGTTGTAATGCATATATCATCTATACTGTAATCCATCCCATTCCTTCTTTTCTCCCTCTTTACGATTTCCTCCCTTAATTCCTCATATCCTTCAGAAGGAGCATATCCATTATAACCTTGCAAAGCAGCTTCATACAAAGCATCTTTTATATGCTGGGGGGTGTCAAAATCATAGGCAATTGGATCCCCAATATTCATTTTTATTACTTTTATTCCTTTCTTTTCCAATTCCTTTGCAGGAAGCAATACTTCTCTTATTGCATATGAAATTCCTTTTGACTTTGTTGACGCTTCAAACATAGCTTGCATATAGCAAGAGAAATATATATTTAATGGTTTGCTCATCTCAGCATGCATCACCATGATAACAATTTTATATCCCTATTTTTTATTATATTGATAACATGAAAACATATCTAAGCATAATATTCAGCAGCGAAGGGGCGCCGCCATCCGAGGTGAAAAATAGATTGCTCGAGTTAGGATTTAAGGCTGTAAAGGGGAGTTATGATTTTGTTTATGAATGGAATCGCGACCCTGATATCGACACCCTACTCTGGTTTGCTGATAAGGTGCAGGCAACTTTAAAAGGAATGGAAGTTATGTTTTCACTTGAAACAATCTGAACATTTTTCTATCGTTTTCCTTATTATTCCCATCAAAGTATGAAATTCCCATTTTGAAATCATTGCTCTCCCTATAATTCGTCTTAACATGATCTCCGCTTTCTCTCTTTTATAATCTGGATAATTTATAACATCCAGCCATTTTGATATAAATTCATACAATTTTTCTTTCTCTTTTCCATTTGCAAGCTCACCAATTTTTTGTAATGGAGCATATGACAACTCATATAAAACGATGGCAACAGCATGTGATAAATTCATGGCTGCGTATTCATCACTTGTAGGAATCTTGATTAAAACATCGCATTTTTTTATTTCCTCATTGAGCAATCCATAATCTTCTCTCCCAAATGCTATTCCAATTTTTCCATCCATCTTTTTTATTTCATTTGAAAATTGCCTAATATCCATTGCTTTCCTCAAATGCTTTCTATCATCTCTGCTTTCTATTGAAGATGTTCCAGCCATAAAATCAACTTTTTCAACAACTTCATCAAATTTGTTGAAT
>Ga0164318_10007930_pt1 | contig 10297 bp, 7 predicted proteins | sample GuaBasSedimGuay9_FD_113734 | JGI IMG/M metagenome (GOLD analysis project Ga0164318, IMG submission 113734) | Subseafloor sediment microbial communities from Guaymas Basin, Gulf of California, Mexico - Guay9, Core 4571-4, 0-3 cm | ecosystem: Environmental > Aquatic > Marine > Hydrothermal vents >...
AAAATCGGGCCCGGGAATTTTCTCAATAAGCTCCTCAATACTGATCCGTGGATCATCGATCAGTGCGATCAGGCCGGTAATTACCTCACCCAAGTTATGGGGAGGTATCTTGGTTGCCATCCCGACAGCAATTCCTTCGGAACCATTAACCAGCAAGTTTGGGTACTTACAGGGAAGAACCAGCGGCTCCTCTAAAGAATCATCGTAGTTGGGGCCAAAATCTACCGTTTCTTTATCGATATCATTCAACAGTTCATGGGCAAGCTTGTCCATTCTGATTTCGGTATAACGCATTGCCGCCGCAGAATCACCATCGACAGAACCGAAGTTACCCTGCCCATCAACCAGAGGGTGACGCATCGAAAAATCCTGCGCCATACGGACGATCGAGTCATATACCGCGGTATCACCATGAGGGTGGTATTTACCAATGACATCACCAACGACCCGGGCCGATTTTTTATAGGGTTTATTGAAATCATTATTGAGATCGTGCATAGCAAACAAAATACGCCGGTGAACCGGTTTAAGCCCATCACGGACATCGGGTAACGCCCGCCCGACAATAACGCTCATGGCGTAGTCCATGTAGGACTTGCGCATTTCGTCGACAATATTAACCGTAACTTTATTCTTCTCTGACAACATCTAGTTCCTCCAAACTTCCAGGTGGAAGTTTCATTTTTTTATTGGTCAAACATCCAGATTGGCAACATTTAAAGCATTTTGCTCGATAAATTCACGCCGTGGTTCCACTTGATCACCCATCAGAACGGTAAAGATTTCATCAGCCCTGACCGCATCCTCAATCGTCACCTGCAACAGAACTCGTTTCTCCGGATCCATGGTTGTCTCCCACAGCTGGTCAGGGTTCATCTCTCCAAGACCTTTATAGCGCTGGATATATTGACCCTTTTTAGCTCGCGCCAGAAAAATATCGAGCAACTCCTGACGATCTGAGATTTCAACATTCTCCTTACCTTCAGCAACCAGATAGGCTGATGTTTCCAGACAAAGATCCTCAACCTGCCGATAAGATTGCAGCAGCAGCTTATATTCACGGGAAGAAAGAATCTCGACAGTATGACGATCAATTCGTGCATGTAAATTGCCAAATGTGACCAGAATACGGTCCGGATTTTCCAAGACTTCAAATTTGGCTGTTGGTTCATGTTGCCGCAGTTGTTCTGCCAGGGGCTCCAGGTTGGCCTTATCGGCAAAACCGTTGCGAATTTTCCCCTTCAGGAAAATTTTCAATATCTCCGCCGGAACACCACGGTTCACAATTTTTTCAAAATGTTGATTATAGTCGATGATATTGCGAAGTGTCGGGATAATTTGCTTACCTCGTAGAACTTTTTTCCCCTCCTCCATCTCCAGGACCACACCCTCCGTTCCAGTATCCAGGAGATAATCCAACAAAGCATCATCGTCTTTCAGATAAAGTTCACGTTTTCCCCGTTTTGCTTTATAAAGAGGGGGTTGAGCAATATAAAGGTGCCCACGCTCAACAATTTCGGGCATCTGTCTGAAAAAGAAGGTCAACAATAAGGTTCTGATATGAGAACCATCAACGTCCGCATCGGTCATAATGATAACGCGATGGTAGCGCAATTTTGCGATATCAAAGTCATCTTTTCCGATACCGGTCCCCATAGCAGTAATCAAGGTGCGGATTTCGTTTGAGGTTAAAAGTTTATCAAAACGGGCTTTTTCAACATTCAGGATTTTACCTTTGAGGGGTAAAATAGCCTGGTAGCGGCGTTCACGCCCCTGTTTTGCACTGCCACCAGCAGAATCACCCTCGACCAGGTAGATTTCACAGAGTGCAGGATCTTTTTCCTGACAATCTGCCAATTTTCCGGGAAGTGAAAGCCCATCCAAAGCGCCCTTGCGCCGGGTTAAATCACGAGCCTTCCGGGCCGCCTCTCGAGCACGAGCTGCTTCGATCCCTTTTTCCAGAATTTTTTTGGCGACCTGGGGGTTTTCTTCCATATAGGTAGCCAACTGCTCATTCATCAGGGTTTCTACGTAGCCCTTAACTTCAGAGTTCCCCAACTTAGTCTTGGTTTGCCCTTCAAACTGTGGGTCGGAGAGTTTAACTGAAATAACAGCTGCGATCCCTTCGCGCATATCATCGCCGGATATTGCAACCTTCACATTCTTGAGCAAATTATTTGCACTGGCATACGAGTTCATGGTTCGGGTTAATGCCCCCCGAAAACCACTGAGATGGGTGCCACCCTCATGGGTATTGATGTTGTTTGCAAAAGTAAATATTTTTTCGTCATAGCCATCATTATATTGAATCGCTATCTCAATTTCTGCTCCACCTTTTTCACCATGAAAATAAATAGGTTGAGGGTGAACCGGGCTTTTTGCACGGTTGAGATATTCTACAAAAGAGCGAATCCCCCCCTCGTAAATAAACTCATGACTCTTTTCTGTTCTATCATCATTAATCTTAATTTTCACACCCGCATTTAAAAATGCAAGCTCGCGTAATCGCTGTGATAATGTCGCAAATGAAAAATCAGAGTTATCAAAAACCTCACTATCTGGCCAGAAAGTAATTTTGGTTCCGCGCTTTATGGTTTCACCGTCAACGCGCAAAGGTTCAACCGGAATCCCCCGATGATACTCTTGACGGTGAACCTTGCCGTCTCTTCTTATTTCCAGATCCAATCGACTCGATAATGCGTTAACAACCGAGACGCCGACGCCATGAAGTCCACCTGAAACCTTGTAGGCTCCCTCACCATCATCGTCAAACTTCCCGCCGGCATGCAAAACGGTCATCACGACTTCGGCCGCAGATTTATTCTGCTTCTCATGCAATTCAACCGGAATACCGCGACCATTATCTTCAACGGTTATTGAATTATCCTCGTGGATAACAACTTTTACCTCATCACAATAACCAGCTAAAGCCTCATCAATCGAGTTATCAACAACTTCATACACCAGGTGATGAAGGCCGCTTGCAGCTGTCGAACCAATATACATAGCTGGTCTTTTTCTAACCGCCTCCAGACCCTCTAAAACCTGGATACTTTCGGCACCATATTTTTTTTCTTCTGACATAATTACCCTTAATCAAATAATAAATTCTGAAAAATCACCATTTCTTACTTCGAATACTTTAGTATTATCCTTATCTATATCAGGTATATCCATTATTGTTATAAATACCTGTCCAGAATTTTCTAATAGTCTGTTAAAAATATTAATTTTTCTAGATGCATCAAGTTCACTTCCAATATCATCAAATAATAAAATAGGATAATATCCATAAACATCTTTATAATCTAAAATTTGTGCTTGTTTATAACTAAGAAGTAAAGATCTTTTTTGACCCTCAGAAGAATATTTATTTATATTATTGCCGTTAACAGAAAAAATAAAATCATCTATATGTGGGCCAGTTAGAGTAAAACCATATTTTTTTTCTTTTAATTTATTTTTTTTGAATCCATTAAATAACTCATCCTTTATATTTTCTTTTTTATATTTACTGTATTCAATAGAATAATTTTCTTTTATGTTTTCTTTTTTATTCAAAATAATAAAATAATTATTAATTTTGTCTATGTAGTTTATTCTTTCTTTTATTATTAAATAAGCATATTCAATTAATTGATCTTTCCATATATCATTCTCATTATTATCAGATTTTAAAAATATATTTCTTTGTTTCAAACATTTTGTATATTTTTTAAATATATTTATATATTCGTTATTAATATAAAAAATAGATCTATCTATTAAGTTTCTTCGGTATGCAGGATAATTTTTTAAATAACTAATTTCATCTGGAAAATAAATAATAGAATTTAAAACCCTATAAAAATTATAATTATCAGGTTTTTTATCATTTACAATAATTTCTTTGACATTTTTATTAGTCAGTGAAATTTTTAAAATATTATTTACTTCGTTATTTACAATATCTATTTTTATAAATAATTTTTCTTTTTTATAATTTATGAGATTAATATTTTTATTAGTTCTAAAACTTTTAAAAAGAGAAGAATAATATATTGTTTCAATTAAGTTGGTTTTACCTTGGGCATTTTCACCATATATAAAATTAATTTTTTTATCTGGATTAATATTACATTTTTCAATATTTCTAAAATTATTTATTTTAATATTTTTTATATACATTTAATAATATTATAAACGCATAGGCATAATAACAGAAATATGATCTTCATCTTCTTCAGGATTTATTCTTCCTGGTGAAATATTATCTTTCAAGTTAAAAATAATATTTTCTTTTTTAATAACTTGTAATATTTCTATAATATATTTTGCATTAAAACCTATAGAGATATCATCTCCATCATAGATAATATCCAGTTCTTCTTTAGCATCACCTAAATCTGGATTTGATGAAGTTAAAATCAAAGAATCTCTTTTTAAATTTATTTTTACCCCTCTTGATTTTTCGCTTGATAATATAGATATTCTCTTTAATGCATGTAAAAATAAGTTTTTATCTATACTCGCTGAATTTTTACCTTTATCTGGAATAACTCTTTTATAATCAGGAAAATCTCCATCAACCATCCTCATTATTAATGTTGTTTTTTTATTACTTATAGAAAAATTATTATCAGATATTCCCATAATAATATTTTCATCCATAGTTTCCAGTAATTTTTTTATTTCTATAATTCCTTTTTTAGGTAATATAAAACCTTCTGCATATCTTTCATCTAACTCATTATCTAAATTTCTCTGTATCATAGATAATCTATGACCATCTGTAGATACAAAAATTAATTTATTTATATCATCAATTTTATCAGATTTTATATATATACCAGTCAAATTAAATTTAGTTTCATCATTAGAAACTGAAAACAATGTTTTTTCTATCATTTCATTTAAACAGCTTTTTACTATACTATTATTTCCTAATTTAATATCTGGAAATTTTGGAAATTCTTCTGGTGATAAACCAACTAAATTAAAAAGAGATTTATGACACTTTACTTCTACCCAAAAATTACTTTTAGAATTAAAATTTATTTCTTTGTCGGGTAGTTCTTTTATTATCTCATACATTTTTTTTGCAGATACTGTTATTTTCCCTTCTTCTATTACTTTTGCTTTATATCTAGATTTTAAACCAACCTCTAAATCTGTTGCTGTGATGATGATTTCATCATTTTTAGACTCTATTAAAATGTTGGCTAAAATAGGGATCGTATGTTTTTTCTCAATAATACCTTGAACTTTTGTCAAACCATCTAAAAAAATATCTCTTCTTATTGTAAATTGCATATCACCTCCATTAACAATAGCTATTACTATTATATTTTATAATTAATAAACTAGTAGTAATAGTAGTGCCTGTTGATTTGTTGATATTTAATTAAACCCTTAAAATATATCAATTTTTTAGTTTATTTAAGTTGTTAATTTAATGTTCATAAAAATCATTTTTTGTTAATGATTTTATTTATTAATGATTTTATTTATTTATTAACAATTACATCCTCAGATTTTCAATGAGTTTTTCAACCATATTTTTGATTTGGATATTTTCTTTCATTAATTTTTCTATTTTTTTTACAGCATGTATTATTGTCGAATGATCTTTACCACCAAATTTAGAACCAATTTCTGGATATGATAAATCAGTCAAGTCACGACATATATACATAGATATTTGGCGCGGTAAAACTATATTTTTCGTGCGTTTTGATGATTTCAATTCGATTGTTTTTATTTGAAAATGATCGGCTACTTTTTTCTGAATTTTTTCAATAGTAATTTCTCTGCTATTTTCTATTAATATATCCTTAAGTATTCTTTTTGCCATTTCAACACTTATTGGGGTTGATGTTAAGCTTGAATAGGCACCTATTCTAATAAGATAACCCTCTAATTCTCTGACATTGTTTGATATTGAATTTGCCAGAAAAAATATAACATCCTCGGGTAATTTAATATTATTTTGATCAGCTTTCATATTTAGAATTGCTTGTTTCGTTTCTGTGTCGGGTGCTTGTATGTCAGCAATTAGACCCCATTCAAACCTGGACCTTAATCTTTCTTCTAAATCAGGTATTTCTTTAGGAAACTTATCTGAGGTGACTATTATTTGTTTATGTGATTCATATAGAGAATTAAAAGTGTGGAAAAATTCTTCCTGCGTACTCTTTTTTCCTGCGATAAATTGAATATCATCAATTAGCAATATATCAATGGATCTGAATTTATTTCTAAATTCATTCATTTTTGCATGTCTAAGTGAATTTATAAGTTCATTGGTAAATTTTTCTGAAGAATAGTAGCAAATTTTTACTGCATTATTATTTTTATAAATTTCATTTCCGATTGCATTAATAAGATGTGTTTTACCTAAACCAACACCACCATATATAAATAATGGGTTATAGGTTGTTGCTGGATTGTTTGAGACGGCCATTGCTGCAGCATGTGCAAACTGATTTGATGTTCCAGATACAAATGTGTCAAATGTATACTTAGGATTTAAATTAGGAATATCTCCTGCTTTTATTATTACTTTTTTTATTTCTGTATTAACTGCAGGAGTTTCACTTGTTTTTTGACTTTTTATTTTTTTATTTACTTTTATGTCTAATATATAATTTATAGAGCCTACCTGAGATAATGTTTCTTCAATATTTATTTTATAATTGTCTTTTACCCAATCTTTTATGAATTTATTTGGAACCTCTACCGTCAATTGGTTTCCAACTATTTTTACTGGCTGAATGGGTTTTATCCAGGTAGAAATATTTTGTTCACTTATTTTAGTTTTCAATATTTCTAATGTTTTTAACCAAAGATTTTTCATTTTTTATCCACAACTTTTAAACAGATGTTAATAAGTTATTCTTCCATAACTTACTTAAATAACTGCTTTTTATTTTTCAATTTGTTTATTTATTAATTTATTAAATATTTTCCGTATAGATATAAACGCACATTATAGAGATTATTTATAATATCTACCAGTATATTTTTATAGTTTTTTTATTGACACGTTTATTTTTATATGATTAAAGATGTTCTTTTGTCAGTTTAGCAAGTGGGAGGATTTTTATGTCTAAGCGTACATTTCAACCAAGCCGTATTAAGCGTAAGCGAACTCATGGTTTTCGTAAAAAAATGCAGACCAAAGCTGGTCGACACACGATTAATCGTCGACGCGCTCGCGGTCGTAAATTACTGACAGTCGCAATACCAATAAAGTAATTTATGGATAAATGTTATCCCGGGTTTTGCCGATTACGTAAATCTTGGGAATACCGATTGGTCAAAAAAATGGGGTGTAAATTTAATACATCCCATTTTGTACTTTTAGTGTTTGATAATCATATAAATAATTCACGTTTAGGCATCACGGTTTCTCGTAGAGTTGGTAATGCAGTAGAGAGAAATCGATTGAAAAGAATTGTCCGCGAGTTTTTTCGTGTTAGAAAAAATTTATACCCCGGCCTGAAGGATTATTCTGTTATTGTCAGGCGTGGTGCAGCACAACTCTCTTTTGCGGAAATAAACGCAGAATTGAAAAATGTTTTTTTGTTGACGGCAAGCAAAAATGATTAAATACATCTTTATATTTTTGATTGATATTTATCGTTGTTGCATATCACCTTACACCCCCCGTTCTTGTCGGTTTTACCCAACATGTTCCAATTATGCACGGGAAAGCATTCTGTCTTTGGGATTATTTAAGGGTAGTTACGTTGCCGTTAAAAGATTACTTAAGTGTCACCCCTTTCATTCCGGTGGCTACGATCCCGTACCTTCAATTAAAAATCAGGATATTTGAAAATGGACAATAATCGTACCATTATTGCTGTCGTTCTTGTTGTGTTGCTGTGGTCGGCCTACAGTCTTTTTTTTGCACCCCAAGTACCGACCCCACAGGTTGCGCCGGCTGAAAAAATTATTCAGGACGCACCGGTTGTGCAGGAAAAACCTTCGGTTGAGCAGGTTACTGATACTTCAACTGATATGCTGGCAAATACCAACGATAAAGAAGATTTTCTAAGTATTTCTTCTGACTATTATGATATGAAAATATCAACAATTGGGGCAACGATTCATTCTATTGTTTTAAAAAAATATAAAGAAACAAATGACGCCGATTCCCAGGATTACAGTCTTTTAGATAGTAACAATTTTGCTCTTTCAACTCTGAAAACATCAGGAAGTGGGGGGCTTTATCTTCCGGCTAACTTAAATTACAAGGTGCTTGATAACAAAAAGGCTGTAGATGTCAAAAATGAAACAGTCACAGTTAGTTTTGTCGCCTCCATAAATGATTTAACCGTTGTAAAAAACTACACTTTTTACCCCTCTACATATTCTTTTGATCTTGATATCCAGCTTATCAACAACTCTGAAAAACCGGTCGAAGGCCGATTAAATCTTGGATTGGTCGCTCCCTGGGATAAAGACGATAAGTCACAGATGTATACGTTTGTTGGCCCGGTGACCTTTAATGGGGAGGATTTGGAGGAAGATAAACCCGCCAAGCTGGCAGAATCACCTAAAATCTACAAAAATAATGTTATCTGGTCCGGGTACACTTCAAAATATTTTTTGAAGGTGGTCAACCCCAAAGAGACTCCAGATCAGCTCTATATCAGTGCAGGTGATGGTTTTGTGGAAAATAAATTCACCACCAAAGAAATAAATCTGGTTAAAGGTCAAAAAGTATCTTTTGAATATACTGCTTATTTTGGCCCCAAACAGGATGAATATTTAGTGGCCAGCGGTCATCAATTTGAAAAAGCCATCAACTATGGTTTTTTTCACCCACTATCTAAACCCCTTATGGTTGTTTTGAAATTTTTCTACAGCTATATCGGCAACTTTGGTTTTTCCATTATTTTGTTAACGATCTGTATCAAGTTGATTTTCTGGCCATTAACTCAAAAAAGTTACAAGTCGATGCAGGGGATGCAGAATCTGCAACCCGAAATGAAAAAAATGCGGGAAAAATACGGTAAGGATAAACAGAAACTCAATCAGGAGATGATGGCTTTCTATAAGGAAAACAAGGTCAATCCTTTGGGTGGTTGTTTGCCTATGTTGATCCAGATACCGGTGTTTTTTGCCCTCTATCGGGTGCTGCTTGGCTCTATTGAGTTGGTGCATGCCCCTTTCATTTTGTGGATTACTGATTTGTCGGTTAAAGACCCTTACTATGTGACCCCTTTGATTATGGGGGTAACAATGTTTTTACAGCAGAAAATGACACCAACTAATATGGATCCGACCCAGGCGAAGATCATGTTGATGATGCCGGTTGTTTTTACCTTCATGTTTCTTAACTTTCCCTCCGGGCTGGTTCTTTACTGGTTGACTAATAACCTTCTCACCATCCTCCAACAGTATCTCATCAAGCGTAAGAAGGTCTGATGCCATAGGTGGCGCTGATGAATACGGTCGACACAATTATTGCCCCTGCGACACCACCCGGTGAGGGTGGTGTCGCAATAATTCGTATTTCCGGTACCGATGCCCTGTCGGCACTGTTGTGTTATTTTAAGCCTACCGCTGCCGTCCTCCCACTTGTGTCACATCAACTTTATCATGGGTTGTTGAGGGATCCCTCTGGTTGTGTCGTCGATGAGGTGATGGCGGTCCATATGGTTGCTCCCCACACCTATACTCGTGATGATGTTGTTGAAATCCAGTGTCATGGTGGTCAGCAGGTGGTCAGGGCGATTCTCAATCTTTACCAGTCTCAAGGGATCCGCCTGGCAGAGCCGGGAGAATTTACCTACCGCGCATATATGAATGGCCGTCTCGACCTATCTCAAGCCGAGGCCGTCTCCAGTCTTATTCACGCCAAAACAGACTCTTCGCGTAAACTAGCTCTGACACAAATTGACGGCTCCTTGAGCCGTGAAATCTACTCATTTACCGCCTCCCTGAAAAAAGCGCTGGTTTTAACTGAGGCGTGGATAGATTTTCCAGAGGAAAACTTGCCGGTAGAAGATCTCGCTCTAATCGCCCGCTCTGTTACCGATGTAAAATCAAAAGCTTTAATAATAACAAGTAGTTATGGTTGTGGTCGGGTTTTGTCAGAGGGTGCTTCAATCCTCCTTGTGGGCCAGCCGAATGTCGGTAAGAGTTCTTTATTAAATGCTCTCCTGGGTGAGGATCGGGCTATCGTTACTGCGGTTCCGGGAACAACGCGGGATCTCCTTGAGGAGGGGGTAACCATTGACGGAATTCCGGTGCGACTGGTTGATACGGCGGGGTTGCATGAGTCTTCTGATGTTGTTGAAGTTGAGGG
>Ga0164318_10007931_pt1 | contig 10297 bp, 9 predicted proteins | sample GuaBasSedimGuay9_FD_113734 | JGI IMG/M metagenome (GOLD analysis project Ga0164318, IMG submission 113734) | Subseafloor sediment microbial communities from Guaymas Basin, Gulf of California, Mexico - Guay9, Core 4571-4, 0-3 cm | ecosystem: Environmental > Aquatic > Marine > Hydrothermal vents >...
CATATACATTTTCAACATTACCATTTTTTTTGATAAGAGATAAGCTTTTTTTTGGACCTATTCCTTTAATTCCCTCATTAAAATCTGTTCCAATTAGAATTGCCATATCAACAAGTTGTTTCTGTGTTATCCCTAGAGATTTTAGGTTTTGTTTTAATCTGATTTGTTTTGGATATATCTTTACATAAGATTCTTTACCAGGCAGTTTTCGTCTTTCTGAAGAAGTTAAATTACGAATTAAAACTGGCGAACCTAGAAGTAAACAGTCATAATCTTGAGATCCTACAGCAAAAGCATCTCCTTTTTTTACCATGTGGCTTGCTTGTGCTTCTCCTTCAGACGGTGCTTGAATATGAGGAATCCCTAGCGCATCTAGCAGCTCCTTGCTTTGTTTAACTATTTCATCTGTCACTCTTGATGTTTGCTGTGCTTTCATTCTTGCTTTTTTAAGATCGCCAGCCTCAAGTGCTTCTTTGTATTCTTTTTCTGCAATTTCTTTCCTTTTTTTTCTTTCTTCGATTGTTTTCATTTTCAAAGGATGAGGTTTACCGTCAAAAACAAACACAGGTCGAATTCTAGAATCGACAAGGTTTGCAGTTCTATAAAACAGACCAGATATATGGGATGTTGTTTCACCTTTAGCATTCTTAAGCGGTGTTCCGTCACGCCCCCTAATGCTTGAAAGAAACTGATGAATCACATTGTAAGCATCTATAACAATGACTCTGTCATGTAAGTCTTTAAATGAAATTTTTTCTTGTTTGAATAAAGCTCCAATGTCTACTCCCATCTAAACAATTTCTGAATAATTTATATGATTATAGTTTTTACTTATGTCCGATAATCTTAAAGAATGTAATCGCATTCCACCTTTTCGATGAAGCGAAATCTTATATCAATGCTTGATGTAAAAGATGATCTTGAAGATATTATTGATTTGGGAATTAAACTTAAGAAAAAATCAAAGAAAGGGGAATCTATAGAATTGCTAAAAGGTAAAACACTTGGAATGATTTTTGAAAAAAGTAGCACTCGTACAAGAGTAAGTTTTGAAACAGGTATGACTAAACTTGGCGGTCATGCAATCTTTCTTGGAAAAAATGATATTCAACTTGGTCGTGGAGAAACAATAGAAGATACGGCCCTTGTATTATCTCGATATGTCGATATGATCATGTTTCGAGCCATGAGCAATAAAGATATGAAAGAGCTTGCAAAACATGCTACTGTCCCTGTTATCAGTGGGTTGGATGATAAAGAGCATCCTTGTCAAGTAATTACAGATCTTATGACAATAAAAGAGCATAAAGGCAAACTCAAAGGGCTTAATTTTGTATATCTTGGAGATGGTAAAAATAACATGTCCCACTCTTATCTCCTAGGATGTGGGATAGCTGGAATAAATGTCAAGATTGTATCTCCAAAAAAATACTGGCCTGATGAATTTTATGTTAAAGAAGCTAAGAAATTTGGAGTAAAAGTTGAGATAACTGATAAGGTAGAAGGTTCAACAAAGGATGCTGACGTCATAGCAACAGATACATGGGTTTCAATGGGCGATGAAGCACAAAAACAACAAAGACTCAGAGATTTTAAGGGATATACAGTAAATGACAATCTAATGAAGCAGGCAAAACCTGATGCTATATTTTTGCACTGTTTGCCGGCCTATTATGATTATGAAGTTACAAAAAGAGTGGCACATGGCCCGCAATCTGTGATTTTTGATGAAGCAGAAAATAGAATGTGGGCCCAGATAGCAATAATGGTCGCTTTATGTAAATAAATTATTTTTTACTAGAGGTTTGAAAATTACATTTGAACTATCAGAGTTGTTTAGGATATTAGGTATTTTTAACAAATCAAAAATATCGCACCTTTTTATCTTTTGAAAAATCGTGCTAAATTGATTTAAAAATCTTGATAGTCTGCTTTTTCCCTCTATCTTTACTTCTTTTGTTTGCCAATAGCTGATTGATCCTTTATCATCTTGAGCAATAACAGATATTTCGTAATTACCATTTTTAGAATAGGTATTCCTTAAGGTTGCCACATCATAATTGGTATATTTATCATCAATCCACCCACCATTTGCATTATCTCCCCACCGAACAAAAATTTTAATAAAATCATTATTGTCATCACGTAATCTTACATTAATTTCACATTTTTTCCCGGATTTTTCAGGTACATTAAATTCTTCTATCCAAGGTCGATAATTTTTAAATCCTTTGATAATAGGTAAATCCATAACGTCATAGTATCTATTTGTCCCTCTATGTGGATATATGTTTAATCCACCAGCATAGCCGATTTTAAAAACATTTTTTCCCTGTTCAAAAAGTTCCTGTGTCATCATATACATTTCATCGATTGTTATAGTATCGTCATAATTGCTAGTTGAAAGGCTACCAACAAGGGGAAATGTTAAGAGACTAGATTCCAATATTGGAATTTCAAAAAGATTTTGGTTTTCTTTAAAAGCACTTATAAAAAATACCTTCGTTTGTGACCATAAATCGCCATCTTTTTTATATTTATAATCAAGATCTTCTTCAAATCCAGCACTTTTGCAGCAATCAAGTATTACAATGACATATCCTTTAATCTCTAATATTTTATCAATAAAATCATCATCTGGCATGAATTCATCATACAACACTAAACATTCATCTTTAGTGTCACCTTCTCGTTCTGAATTTTTTGTATCGATTTGTGTTCCATGACCACAAAAATAAAATAAAGATATATCATCATCAGTTGCTTTGTTTTTTAGCCAATCTAATTTACTATTAACATTATCTAATGTGGCAGAATCATCTTTTAAGGTTTCGACGTAGTAAGAATTGCTACCTTTTATCAGGCATTTATGCATACTATCTAAATTTTTTACAGGGGTGTTAAGATCATGTTCCGTACCAGGGTAGTCAGATATGGCAATCAAAACTGCTCTATATTTGGAACTAGTATTTGACATTAAATTTAATTTTTCAGCATTTGTTGTAAAAGAAAAATTGATGGAAATTAGAAAAAACATCAAAATAATTGCAGAGATAATTAATTTTCTTTCCATTTTTACCGATGTTATTATCGTATTTATTTTATATAAATATTTCTCTAAAATAGAGATTTAACTTAAAATTTCCTTTAAAAGATTTTTCTTATTAGCATGTTTTATTTCTTGCGCTATTCTTCTTCCAGTAGAAAGATCTGGTTGAATGAGTTCTGAATAAGGTGAACCAGCAATATATGGATTTGTACCAGCAACAATCCTAGCAGAAATCTCAAAAACTTTAAATTCAAGATCCTCAGTTACAACGGTTTCAAGACAAAATGAACCGATAATTCCACCAAATAACTTCTGCGATTTTTCTACAACAGCGGCACCCATATCAAAAACCTTAGGTAAAAGTGATTCTCTCATTACAATAGGAATGTTTCCAGTTACAACAAATGTTGGATGAATTCCTAATTCTTCAAGCTCAGCAATGCTTCCTAATCTTTGGACCTCATCAATAGTTGTCTCATCACGTCTATCCATACTAAGAAGTTGTAGGCTCCCTTTACTCAGCTTGTATGCATTATCCTGAATAGGCGAATAGAAATAGTGAACATAATAACGAGTTCCCATCACAAACTCTTGAATGACAAACTGCTTATTTTTCTGAATTCTTCTCTTAAATTCATCATAGGTTTTTGCAATAAAGAATCCTTTACCGCCCTTTGCTCCATGATATTTTACAATAACAGGTCGATCAATGTCTTTAGGGGCTTTAATTTCTTTAGGCATAGTAAGACCCGCACCCTCAAGCCATTTTCTTTCCATTTCACGGTTTGATTCCCATTCCAAAACCTTTCGATTTCCAAAGGTAGGTAAATCCAAAGTTAAAAACTTATCAGCACCTAGATATTCAACAAAAGAGCCGTGCGGGATTATGATTACGTTTTTCTCCCTTAGCTCTTTAGTATATTTCAAAATATCCTTGTATTTATCAACAATAAAAAACTCATCTGGTTTTCCTAAAGGAAATGCATCATAAATCTTTTTCTTATCTCCAACAGAAATGCCTAAAGTCTTAAATCCTTCTTTACGAGCACCATTAAAAATCTGCAAACTAGAATGAGAACAAACAGTAGCTATTCTAAGGTTTTTCTTGTCATAAGATGTAAGCATGTCGCTTATATTTATTTGGGACATATGACGACACCCTTACAGCCCTTGAATAAACTCCTCTGTTTTATTAGTTTCGATTAAAAATTTGATAACATTTGTACAACAATACTTTAAAAGCCCTAAATTAACAATTAAAATGAGGATTATGTTAATTGTCGGGCAAATAGCGGATAAAAAAGAAGCAAATGAGATCACTTTTATTGCTAAATTATTTGTAGTTGGTCAAAGAGCCAGAGATCTTGCCCGTGAAAGAGAAAAAATTAATAAATAAAACAAAAATCCTTTAATTTTGTTATTATTATTCAATAAAGTTTATTTACTTAATTTTGTTAAAAAATATCAGCGGTGATAAAAACTGGTAAAGTTGGTATTTTATGGGGGAGTTAACGAAATAGGTGGAAACAAAATTCTACTAGAAGACAGGGGTACAAAAATCTTCCTGGATTTTGGAATGAGTTTTAAAAGAAGAGATAAGTTTTTCGAAGAATATCTAATGCCAAGATCTGCGAATGGTATTGGAGATTTTCTAGTAACAAAACTAATACCTGATATACCTGGCATTTATCGAGAAGATCTTTTAGAACATTATGGAAGAAAACCTGAAAAGCCGGATATTCAGGCAGTTATTCTTTCTCATGCACATGCTGATCATGCAAATTATATTTCATTTTTACATAAAGACATTCCAATTTATTGTGGAGAAACCTGTAAATATATTCTTGAAGCTATTGATGAGCAAACTCAAAGAAATCTTGAGAATGAGGTTTTAAATTTTAAAAAGAGACCTGTTTTTAAGAGCGAATACAAGAATCCTCCAATAATGAGAGAGTTCAATACGTTTAGAACCGGAGATAAAATCCGTATAGACTCTTTAGAAATTGAACCCATACACACCGATCACAGTGTTCCAGGCGCTTATGGATTTATAATTCATACTTCTGAAGGAGCTTTAATTTATACAGGTGATCTTCGTATGCACGGTACACATTCACATATGACAAATGATTTTATAGACGCATCCAAAGAAACAAAACCAATTGCTATGATAACTGAAGGTACAAGAATTGATACAGAAAGAACAGATGAATCTGAAGACAAGGTTTACAGAGAATCTAAAAAAGAATTATTAGAGAATAAAAAGTTGTCAATAGTTGATTTTAACTTTAAGGATGTGGATAGATTTACAACTTTCTATAAAATAGCAAAGGATCTGAATAAAAAACTTGTAATCAGTTTTAAACATGCATGCTACCTCGAAAGATATCACAAGGATAAAAAGATAAGATCTCCAGATAGTAGAGATGAAAACATATTAATTCTTAAGCCTAAGCGATTGACCGGCACATATATTGATGAAGACTATTCTGATTGGTATATTAAAAAACGTTTGAATTATCCAAATATAGTTATTGCCGAAGACATAACAAAGAATCCTAGCAAGTATATGGTTGTTCTGAACTTCTGGTATTTCAATATGCTAGTCGATCTAAAACCTTATGGTGGAACTTATATTCATTCTCTCTCTGAGCCTTTTAACGAAGAGATGGAGATATCCTATGACCGTATGATGAATTGGATTAATAATTTTGATTTGAAATTTGTTCAATCACATTGCTCTGGCCATATCAACGGATCAGATCTGAAGCAACTTATTAAAACAATAGAACCGGGAAAAATCTATCCAATTCATACAGAGCATCCAGAATTATTCAACAAATTAGAAGTAAAAACAGAGATTGTTAAGGAAGGAAAATTATATAAGTTATAGGAACCTATTATTATTTGTGATAAATAATATAATTAAGAAAATATCTGGTTTCTGTGGATTATTACTACCAATAGTTACGACAATAATTCTAATTGTTACCTTACTCAAGAATCAGTGGTTTAGTTGGACTAAAAATGCTATAAGTGATTTGGGGAAAGCTAATGCATCTCCACTTTTATTTAACAATGGATTAATAATCCTAGGTATTCTTTTATTGATTTTTTCAATAGAATTGATCATAAGTTTTAAAGAAAAATTTGGACCAACAATCATTTTTATGTGTTCATTTTTACTGATGTTAATAGGAGTTTTTCCTATACCCCATATGCTACATGAACCTATCTCGGCAATATTTTTTATATCCTTTCCTGTAGCATTTTTAATTATTGGATATACTTTTTATAAAGACTCTTTTCCAAGTTTTATCATGGGCATAAAAATTTTAGCGTTAATGGTAGTAGTTTCAGTTCTTTTTGCATTTATTTTCTTCTTTTTCTATAAGTGGGTTGCCATATCTGAGATTTTAGTATTTTATCCTGGTTTTATTTGGTGTATGGTTTACAGTATCAACTTATTAAGAAATGATTATGGTTTTAGAGACTAATTGGTCTATTTTAAAATAATTTTGGTTTGCTTTTGTTACGTACAAAAGGAAAAACGTATAAACTATAAGCTTATAGAGAACTATTCAATTTGCTAATACTAGGGGAGTCCAATATGGCAGATCTATTAAATTATGATAAAAAAAAGGATGAGCAAACTATGATACAGGCAGATACTGGTAAACGCAAAAAGGAGCAATTCATAGAAAATCTTAGAGAGGGGGATGTTGTAAATGATTTTTTTGCTGTAAAAATCAAAAACCCTCCAAGACCATATAAGAGAGGTACATGGTTTGGTATAACTGTAACTGATAAAACAGGCAATATTAATGTAAAATACTGGGGTGGGGAGAACAAAGAGAGGGTCAAGCGGCTATACGACAGTTTCAAAGTAGGTGATGTTGTTCAAGTACGTCTTGGTAACGTTGAGATCTACGAAGATAAACCTCAAATTTCGATTAACGAGACAAGTGGCGGTCTTAGAAGATGTGGTCCAAATGAATACTATGTCACAGATTTTATACCATCTCTTGAAGAAAACAAAATTAATGACCTGTTAAAGAAAATCAAAGATAACATAAAAGAAGTTGAAAATGAGCAGCTAAAAAATCTTTTAGATGCTTTTTTTGATAATTCTGGCTTTGTAAAGGATTTTGCACATAGCCCTTCAGCTATAAGCCATCATCACAACTATGTTGGAGGTAACCTTGAGCATACTGTTGGCGTTGTTCGCCTTTGTAAAAATATCTGTGAGATGTATCCTGGAATTAACAAGGATCTAGTAATTACTGGTGCAATTCTTCACGATATCGGAAAAATAAAAGAATATAACACAAAGGCTGCTGTTGAAAAGACAGATGAGGGGAACTTCATTGGACATATTGTAATGGGCGATCGATGGGTTCGAGAAAAAATAAATGATCTTAGAGAAAAAGGAAAAGATTTTGATGTTGATCTGGAGAATAAACTTTGCCACATTATACTTAGTCACCATGGCAAATACGAATTTGGTAGTCCGCGTATGCCAAAAATTGTTGAGGCAATGATTGTCCATCAGGCAGATATGATGGATTCTCAAGTGAAGAACTTTATACAAGTTATAGAAGAAGGGCGTAAGACTAGTGAGGACGATTGGGCTTTTATTTGGGATTCTGATGTCGGTATGAAACGGGCTATGTATCTTGGCGAAGAGTAGTATGAAAAAAGATTTTGTAGACATTATTTGTTGTCCAACTTGCAAAGGAGACTTAGAACTAGAAATAGAGCAAGAAGAAAAAAATGAGATTATTAAAGGCGTTTTAACCTGTAAAGAATGTAAAACCTCATATCATATAGAAAATGGCATACCAAATCTATTGCCAAAAGAATGATTTTTTATTAATTGCCGAGAAAATTTTTTACATCTTCCATTAGATTTTTTGATTCTTCTAAATCTCTAATATATTTTTTAAAACGTGCAGCTCGTCTATCAAGGATTACAGCTATGCCTCTATCACTTTCATCACGGATTAAACGACCAATGGATTGTAACATCTTCCTAGCAGCGGGGGCCTCTACAGTATATTCCCATCCTTTTCGAAATTTCATGTCATAATAATGCTGTAAGCCACGTTGACGTGCTGTAGGTTTGGGATAAGGAATTCCGACAATAACCGCTATTTCCAGTTGTTCAGCAGGAAAATCCATACCTTCACTAATGCGGCCACCCATAACAGAAAATAGAGCTGCAGTGTCATTATCTTGAGCCCCATGTTGCTTAAAATCAGATATTAGTTCCATTAAGGCAGATTGTGACATTTTCTGCTCTTCAAAATAAATATATCGATCAATATTGGAAAGATAATTATTTCTCTTGAACTGCAACATCATATTGAAACTTGGGAAAAAGACTATTGTGTTTTTCGGGAAGCTGTTACAAATACTTGAAATGTAATTGCTCATGCGATCAATGTTTTTTTTATCTTTAGTTATTTCATCGTATTTGGTGCTAACATCTTTTACAAACAAAATCTTCCGATTTTCACGAGGGAATGGAGAATGATAAGAAACTAATTCAGTATTTTCGGGAAGCCCTAGTGAATCACGGTATTCTTCCAATGGTTCAAGTGTTCCAGACATATGAATCGAACTATGAAAATCATGGATTATCTTTGCTCCAATAGAAGGATCAAGACAAAAAGACTCTACTCTGGGATTTTTACCATCATTTGAATCAACGATAAGTTTAGCATATTGATCTCTCTCAAGGCTAAACCACATATCTAAAAACAAACCAAGTTTATGCAGATAGGATCGTGGGAGTTTTCCTTCTTTCTGACAATATTCCTGGATTTTTTCACCATATGCCATCAGATCTCCTATGATATCGTGTAGTCTTTTGCTCGTGATTTTCAAACGGGACAAAATTTCTTCATCAAACTCATGCGATGGAATAAAAGCATCATTATTTTTAATATGCTCACGACGAATTCCATTTTCAAGAATTCTATAAACATATGTGTCACGTAAATCCCGAATGATGTCGCTTAGAACTTTACAAAACTCTGAAACTTTAAGACGACCTTCAATGATTGTTGGATCTCCATATTTTTCTGCTTCATAAACACAACTATTTAGCATAAACATGCTAAGTTGAATAGAATAAAGATCTCTGATGTAATCAGGCAGATTATGTGCCTCATCAACAACAAGAATCATATCATCTTCAGAAACAGCAAGACTGTCGAAAAGCATATTTCGAATCATAAGATCAAAAACATAAATATATGGCACTACAACAATTTTAGATTCGCGCATAAGTAACTTGTTTATCTCATAAGGACAAAGTTTTCTTCTTTCACAGTATTTGATAAACTCTTCTGCAGTTGGAAGATTATCTTTAAACCATTGAGTGGCTTGCTCAACTTTTTCTTTATCTAAAAAATTCTTGTAATAAATACAGCCTTCTTCTTTATCGTTGGACTTTGTTTTCTTTTTAATATTTGAACAAAATCTTGATAATTCCTCAGAAGTGCCAACGGAAAGTTCAGAATTCTTTCGTGCAAGAATACATGTATTAGTTCGCCCTTGCATTCCAACCCCAAAAACCTCATCCTTGATTTTTTTGTTTTTATTGCGAATTTGTCTAAGCTCTAGTATGACTTGTCTTTGTTGAGCGTTTGTTCGTGTCGTATAAATAATTTTTTTGTTGTTTTCTAAGGCATATTCAAGAGTTGCTGTGAGTGTACAAATGGTTTTACCTGACCCCGTTCCTGACTCAAAAACAAGGTTCTCCCCATCTCTCAATATTTTTTGTATAGTTTGTATTATGGCTGTTTGATTTTTGCGAGGTTTATAAGGAAAAAGATTCATGCTCCAACAAACAGAATAAAAGAATAGATAAAAAGGATTGCTGAGACTTTATTGAAACTATTATTAAGCATGATTTTTTAAGTTTAAAGAGATTAACAGGTTAGAATATGATTGAAACACCACTTAATAAAATCAAAGAAAAACTTTCAAAAGATATCCCATCAAATCTCTTAAATGGCGTTCCAAATAAATGGGAAAAGATCGGGGATGTTGCGGTTGTTAGGCTATCTGACGATTTTGAGAGATATAAAGAGAATATAGGCAAAACATATGCTGAAGTTCTTGATTGTAAAACTGTTTTAAATGATGTGGGTGGGATCAGTGGAGAATTAAGAGAACCGAATGTAGAAGTTATCTATGGTTCAAATGAAACCGAGACAATCCACAAGGAGAACGGAGTTC
>Ga0164318_10007932_pt1 | contig 10297 bp, 10 predicted proteins | sample GuaBasSedimGuay9_FD_113734 | JGI IMG/M metagenome (GOLD analysis project Ga0164318, IMG submission 113734) | Subseafloor sediment microbial communities from Guaymas Basin, Gulf of California, Mexico - Guay9, Core 4571-4, 0-3 cm | ecosystem: Environmental > Aquatic > Marine > Hydrothermal vents...
TACCGGTACTGACATTGAAGGACGTGCTGGGTTTTCGTTTGACGGCTGAGTTCTTTACTTGAATCCATAATTGTTATGTATCTCTTCCAATTGGTCAAACTTGTATTATTGTCTGTTCTCCACATGATTCGGGGCACCTCATTTGACCACTACTCATATCTTTAAACAGTAATTTATAACACCTGTCATTTTTGATAAGGTTAATGGTTCATCACAAACAACAAAATCATGATAAATAAAAACTCAAAACCAAGAAATTTCCCCTGAGTTTCAAAAACAGTTTTTTTTGATGAGAGAGGGAATTTATCAATGTTCAATTCACAATAGATAATTCCAACCAATCCAATAGAAATCAAAAAATAGGTGAAATGATAAAGATGTTCACGATAGCTAAAGAATATGTCGGAAAGTAAATGTGATAGCACAAAACTGAAAAAAAATGTACTGACTAGCCACATGCTAAGCTCCATTGGATAAAACTTAATATGAAAGACTTGTTTTTCTTTTATGTGGTGAAGAATATTAATGCGGGATGAGGCATATAAAACAGGTAAGTAAAAGTAGAAAATAACTGCACTTAGAGGATACATTGCGGCAGAAATATGTTTTGAAAAAGATAAGCCGAATGCAAGGACTATGACTAAAAATAAGGGAAGGGATCTCATATATTTTGCTAAAGAAGAATATTGACTTGATTGGATAATTTAACCATTATAGGACGATTAGAGGACATTAATGAAATTAGAGTAATCTGAACATTCTTATGAAAATATCAAATATAAAGTTTTCATGAATTTTATGAAAGATAAAGCAGTTTTTCTATTAGCTATATTGATAGTACTCCCTTCTTGTTCTACATATTCCAGTATCTATCGTATTAATCCCCTCTGGATGCATGTAGATAAAGCAACAAAAACAGTTTCATTTAACCTGGTTGCTGGCTGGGATGGTAGTAACAATGCTTATAATTATAATGGTTACTATGCCGGAGGTGTCACTCTTAGAGTGCCTGATGGCTGGAATGTAGATGTGAATTTATCTAACCAGGATGGTAATGCGCCACATAATATTATTGTGACTTACCCCTATACAAGAGATGATATACCTGATCATTTAAGTTCTGATGCTGCAGTATTAAGAAGAGCTTATACAGAAGATGTTTATGTGGATGAAGAGGACACTATGAAATTTGTTGCAAAAGACGGTAAATACTGGTTTTTTTGTGGAATCAAAGGGCATGGCATTAATGATATGTGGATAAACTTTGAAGTGAGTAAATCATTTCTTGTTCCTGAGGTTATAAGTAAATAATGGATAGACTATTACGCATAATGGCTGGTTTTTTTCTGCTATTTTTGATACAGAAAAGTTTTGCAGCCGAAACTCAGATTATAAAAATTGCCTATATTACACAGGAACAGAAAATTCCAGCCGCCTTATCTAATTTAGATGCCTTTGTTCAGCATAAAGGCATGACAGGTGCCGAAATGGCTATTGCTGAAAATAATATTACAGGGCAATTTACCGGACAAAAATTTGAACTAAGAAAAATTATTGTGCCTGTAGCAGCGGATATTGTTCAAGTGTTTAATCAACAATTGAGTGACGATACCGTTTTTATTATTAGCAACTTGCCAGCAGAACAATTAAAACAACTGACAGATCTTGATTCTGCTCGTATTTCTATAAGCGAAAAGCTGTTTTTTGATGCTACCACCATTGATGACAGTTTAAGGAATGAGCAGTGTGCTAAAAACACGCTTCACATGTTGCCTAGCCGGGCGATGAGAGCTGATGCACTGGCCCAGTATATGATGAAAAAAAGGTGGAATAAGTGGTTTCTGGTGACAGGAATGACAGAGGCGGATCAACACTATTCCATGGCAATTAAACGAGCGGCAAAGCGTTTTGGCATCAAGATTGTTGAGGAAAAACAATGGACGCATACTTATGATGCGCGCAGAACGGCACAGTCAGATGTGCCCGTTTTTACCCAGGGAATAGACTATGATGTTTTAGTGCTTGCAGATGAGCAAGGATTGTTTGGCGAGTATTTTGATTATCGTACCTGGATTCCCCGGCCTGTTATTGGTACCCAGGGGTTAGTTCCCACTTCATGGCATAGAGCACATGAACAATGGGGCGCTGTGCAAATTCAAAATAGATTTAAAGTTCAAGCCGGGCGATGGATGGAAGAAGAGGACTATGGGGCTTATTTGGCCGTCCGTTCCATAGGAGAAGCGGCTGTTCGTACCCAATCCAATCAGATGCAAACGATAAAAAATTATCTTTTAGGCGATGAGTTTGCATTGCAAGGGTATAAAGGAAATCCTTTGTCGTTTAGATCGTGGAATGGACAATTAAGGCAGCCGGTATTATTGGCGGCTGCTCGTTCATTGGTTGCAGTAGCACCCATTGAGGGGTTTTTACACCCTAAAACGGAACTGGACACCTTGGGTTTCGATCAATCCGAATCGACGTGTATGAAAACGAGTACAGATAATAATTTAATACCACCGGTGACTACCGTAGAAGAAAACACGTCTGAGGGTGGAAGTAAGTTTCAAAAACTTAAACAGTTAATAATCAATAAATTTCAATCGTTCGAATGGAAATAAATATAATGAAACAGGTAATACTAGGCGCTGGTTTAATAACAGCGATGCTGGGTTCAATAGTCCAGGCAGAAACAGTTTTTGTAACGCTGGAAAAAGATAATGCCTTGGCTGTTATTGATCCCATAGCAGGAAAACTGTTAAAAACGGTGGAAATAGGGCAGCGACCAAGAGGACTAACACTAAGTCCCGACAATAAATACCTGTATGTAGCTACCAGTGATGATAATACCGTTAAAATTATTGATACAGAGACCTATGAAGAAGTAGGGCGTTTGCCTTCTGGAGAAGATCCGGAAACATTTGCTTTAAACCCGGCAGGCGATCGTTTATATGTTTCTAATGAGGATGATAATCTGGTTACGGTTATTGATATTCCAAATAAAAAAGAAATAGCCCAGATCAAGGTTGGCGTGGAGCCTGAAGGTATTGCAGTTAGTCCTGATAATCAATGGGTGATTAGTGCATCTGAAACGACTAATATGATTCACTGGATTGATACAAAAACAAATGCAATTGTTGAAAATACATTGGTTGATCCTCGTCCGAGAGCTGCAAGTTTTACTGCTGACAGTACTCAGTTATGGGCAACATCTGAAATTGCGGGGACATTAATGATTCTGGATGTAAAAACCAGGCAGATAATTAAAAAGATCAGGCTGGATATTCAGGGTGTAAGCGCAGATAAAATACAGCCCGTGGGTGTAGTTATAGATAATGAAAGACGCTGGGGCTATGTTGCCATCGGTCCGGCAAATCGAGTGGCTGTCATTAATGCCCAGACGTTTGAGATTGAAAAGTTTTTATTGGTTGGACAGCGGGTTTGGAATCTGGCTTTTTCGCCTGATCAAAAAAGGCTGTATACCACAAATGGACGCAGTAACGATATTTCAATTATTGATCTTGAAAATCATAAAGTAACTAAATCCGTGGCTGTTGGTCGTTTCCCCTGGGGTGTTGTTTCAAAACCATGAATGATGTAACAAAAGCTCAAATACCTGCTCTAGCAATAGATGACTTAAGTTTTTCTTATAGTGGCAAAAAAGCGCTCGACCAGATTTGTTTTGAGATTAAATCATCCGAATGCACTATCTTACTTGGACCGAATGGTGCAGGTAAAAGTACCTTGTTTTCGTTAATAACGCGATTATATGATTCTCGCCATGGAAAAATTCAATTATGTGGTTATGATGTAAAAAAGGAAACACGCCAGGCCTTGGGTAAATTAGGTGTGGTTTTTCAACAAACCACACTGGATCTGGATTTAACGGTGATGCAGAATTTACGTTATCACACGGCATTACACGGATTGGGGCGTAAATTGGCAAATCAGCGTATTCGGGAAGAACTGGAACGCCTGAATATGTATGAAAGACGGTCAGAGAAAATACGACAGCTTAATGGGGGGCATAGGCGGCGAGTGGAAATTGCCAGAGCTTTGTTACATAAGCCAGCATTACTGTTGCTGGATGAGCCGACGGTAGGTCTGGATGTGCCGAGTAGACAATCCATCGTTGAGCATGTACATCAACTGGTTACTGAAGATGGTCTTGCGGTACTTTGGGCGACTCATCTTATGGATGAGATTTATCCGGATGATCAATTGGTGATGTTACATAAAGGTCAGGTAAAAGATAAAGGGACAGTGGAAGAGCTATTAAAAGCAACAAATACTTCGTCTATTAATGAAGCATTCAATTATTTTACTCAGGGGGTTGGAGTATGAATTTTCTTCATTACTGGCGAGCTATGTGGGGAATAGTCGGACGAGAATTATGGCGTTTTGTACGTCAGAGAGAACGTTTTATTTCAGCTTTAGTACGTCCTTTGATCTGGTTGTTTATTTTTGCGGCTGGGTTTAGAGCAGCTTTGGGTTTGGCAATTACGCCTCCTTATCAGACTTATATTCTCTACGAAGTCTATATTACGCCTGGATTAATGGGGATGATCCAGCTTTTCAATGGGATGCAAAGTTCATTGTCTATGGTTTATGACAGGGAAATGGGCAGTATGCGGATTTTGATGGTCTGTCCATTGCCACGCTGGTTTTTATTAAGCTGTAAGTTAATAGCAGGTGTAGCCGTTTCTATATTACAGGTTTATGTGTTTTTAACCATAGCCTGGTTTTATGAAATAGAAGCGCCCTGGGAAGGTTATCTGTGGGTGCTGCCTGCGTTAATATTATCTGGCTTAATGTTGGGTGCACTAGGCTTGCTATTATCATCATTTATCAAACAGCTGGAAAATTTTGCAGGGGTGATGAATTTTGTGATTTTCCCGATGTTTTTTATGTCAACGGCACTGTACCCTCTGTGGAAAATGAAAGAGTCCAGTGAGTTATTGCATAATCTTGCACACTATAACCCCTTTTCTCAAGCAGTTGAGCTTATACGATTTGCTTTGTATGGGCAATTTAATGAATATGCATTTTTTTACACGCTGAGTACATTTATAATTTTTATGGTTGCGGCTGTTTTAGGTTACAACCCATCAAAGGGAATGATGATGAAAAAAGGAGGAAGGTAGTACAAAGACTTGAAATATCCAATTAAACTACTCTAATATAGTCTAAACTTATTTTAATTTAATTATAGTTAATCATCAGGTAATTTGTGAAGAACTCTTTCTTTCTAGTCATTCCAGCGCAACAACAAAATCCTGAGTTATTGGCATCGTATGAAAAAGTAGTCGTTAATCAATGGGTTTTGGAGTTGCCTACAGCAAACCCCAGTTTGGCGACACGTTTGTTTTATGATTTTATTGAAGGCATTAATACAGTTGAAATGCCTCCACAACAACGGCTGGACGTTTTAGAAATATTAAGACCTCATTTTCTAATCATTGAAGATTATCTTCGTTCTCGTCTAATTCGATCTGGCTTTCCAAAAGGTGAAAACGAGCAAAAGATTTTAGATTTAGTGATTTCAATTGAAAAACATTTCACTATTGGTTATTGGATGGTCGCGCGTGAATTAACACGTCGCGATGTAGGCTGGTTTCAGGGTAAAAACACAGCTCTGGCTATTCAAAGAACAATCAAAGGGTTGGGTGGAATAGTTGTTACTCGTTACATGATGTTTTTACCCGTACCTGATTGGGTCTGGATTGATTTACATTCACTCTATAAATTGAGTGTAAGAGCTAAAAAGGATACGTCAAAAGTAGCAGATGAAACGAATTTACTAAGTAAAGCAAGTACACCTGAGGATAGTTATAAGCAGATCTTGATGCTAAGTCTTGCAGACCCATCAGGTTTGATGCAAAAAGAAATTGGACAAGTATATGACTTTATAGGAAAAATAGTGCATAACGTGCAAATAGAAACTCAGCGGGTTAGCGGTCAGGATGTACAGTGTATTATTCTGATGGATGAAGATACACGTCCCTATTTTGATATCACGGGTAATCAGGCAGATACGGCTATGATGTATTTGAATTTACTAAAGTTGTACAAAGTGCTTCAGCAAAAAGATAAGTTTAGTAGCAAAGATGAAGCAAGATTTAGTTCTATGCATTTGTTGAGAAACGCATCTGAAAAACTTCCCGTAGATTTGTTTGATTACATACAGCAATGTTGGAAAGGGGTTGAGTTGAAAGGTGCTTCAATTTTTTCTGATCGTTTAGGTCGATATATTGCAATAGGATTGAATGCCACTCATTCTTTACAATATTCATTGGAAGCAAGACCTGATTCAACACTTGAAATCCTGGCAGATTCTTTTTCAGAAAGAGAATTGGCATGTGAATTTGAAAAAGAGGGTGTTTTGTCGATTGGTAGTATGGTAAGTTTTAGAAGAGCCAGTGAGCAAGAAAGTAAACGCTTTCTAGGGATAGTGAAAAAAATAACCATGCCGAAACAGGATGGGCATATAGTCTTTGAGTTAGCTGCTTTGACGCCTCAATCTTATGCAGTAAACTACCAGAATATGGATGTTGAATCAGAAAGTGAGCAACATAAAGCATTAATTTATGGAGTAAAAACTGAAACTGGAGAAAAAAGCTTCATCATTATGGAATCATTTATGCATAAGGACGGTGATTTAATTAGAGTATTTATGAATGATAATGATTTTCCAGTTATTATGGGAAATAGAAAAAATATTGGTTTAGGGTATTGGCAGTTTGAATGCAGGCAGGTAGAAGAAAGACAGGTGACTCAGCAAAGCCAGCCTAAGAAAAAAGGCTATGATTTTATCTGATTGATTTTAAAAAATTAGCTTTTTTGGTAATTAAACTAAATGATGACTTGAAAAGTTTTGTCAGCATGGTACCTTTAGCCGTTCAATTATAATAACAAAGACACATTAATAAAATTTTCTGGGAATACGCAACTATTTTTATTAAATTTATTGTGTGTGTTTAAACAAGCTTTGATATAAGAGGAAAAAAGAATGAGTAATGATGAAAATGCTAATGATTCTGATGAGTCAACAAGCAACACAGCTGAAACGGGTGATAACACAACTACTGCTGCTGCATCAAATGCTGCCGGTAACGTACTTTCCAAGATATTGGAAATAAAAGAATCAAACCCTAAAGTATTTTTTGGTGGTATTGGCGGTTTAGTGCTTGTTATTCTAGTCGTAATGATGATGGGGGGAGGTAAGAAAAACCTTCCTGTTAAACAGATGGCAAGTTTATCTATAGGTCAGGTTTATGAGTTAAAAGGCGTAAATACTTATGACCCTGCTGCAACAATCAGATTGGTTCCGGTTCCGGGTTCTATGGCAGCTTATGACGATACTGAAGAAGAAGACCGTAGAGGAGGCTGTAAACATATGCCTCAAGGAACTAAAGTAAAGCTTGTGCAAGTACAGGAAGCCTTTGGTAAAGCAAAATTTGTTGAAGTTGAAATGATTGAAGGTGAATGTGCTGGCAAAAAAGGCTGGGCAATTGCTACCAATTTAAATTAAGTTATTGACGACTTAAAATTATAAGATATAATACCCAGATAAATTGATTTGCGGGAATAGCTCAGCTGGTAGAGCACAACCTTGCCAAGGTTGGGGTCGCGAGTTCGAATCTCGTTTCCCGCTCCAATGTATTCTAAAAAAAGCCGCAATATTAGCGGCTTTTTTTATTTAATCTATCTACTCTTCTAAGGCTGCGTAGCAAAGTGGTTATGCAGTGGCCTGCAAAGCCATCTACACCGGTTCGATTCCGGTCGCAGCCTCCATTAATTCCTTTTAATTTCAGTGGTTTATAGTTTATAATAACTAAAATCGAAATTCGATTGAAACATAAAGACGCTACTGGATAGTGTCAAATATCTGTTTTAAGTCTCATATCGCTGTTAAACTGCAACCTTATTACTGCCCCTTTCGTTAGCTAACAGTGAGCCTCAGAAGCAGTCAATCTCTCTAATCAAATAAACTAAGCCTCTGGTCATTCGGTAAAAGAATGATGAGACGGAGGGCTGTTGCCTTATAAAAAGTTTATAGCCTATTCCTGAGATTGGAGGGAGGGTGGTTAGAAGAGTAGTAGCTTTGTGTATGGTATATATAATACAACCTTCAAGGTCTTTAGCTTGCGGGTATAAAGTGAAGGGGGATATTCAAAAAATTAAACCAGTGAATGTTTCAGCCAAGTACAATGGATGGTGATCTAGTGCTCTATCAATTTTGGTTTGATGGATAAAAAGTATTTCTGGGTAAAACTCTGGCTCGTCATCCCTGTGTGCTCTAAGCAGGAATCTATGTATTTAAAGAATAGATTCCCGATAAGAGACTTCGGGAATGACGGATATTGATGGATTATTATATCCATCAAACCAAAGTTGCTGGACCACTAGTACTCCTTTACACTTGTATTGACGGGTAAATGTAGGTTGGGCAAAGTGCTCTTGCGTGCCCAACAAATCAACATTACCCTATGTTGGGCACGCTAGCGCTTTGCCCAACCTACCAAAATGGATACCCCGGTCAATACAACATTGAAGATCTCCTAGTACGGGGGGGCAAAATTAAGAATTTACTGCGACAACTGATAATGTGTTAATAGTTGTCTTGTCGAGTGAACAACGTTAATTTGAAAAAAGGAAAAGTAATGGCAAATATTTTATTTATGGCTGGCAGTGCTAGAAAGCAATCCCTTAATAAAAAACTGGCGCTATTAGCGGCTAATATGGCTGAAGCGGCAGGTGCTGATGTAACTCTCATAGATTTAAAAGAATATGAAATGCCGCTTTATAATGGTGACTTAGAAGCGGAACAAGGCCTTCCTGAAAATGCCAAGAAGTTAAAGCAAGTTTTTATTGCACATGATGGTTTTTTTATCGCATCTCCCGAATATAACAGTTCTTTTTCTCCGTTACTTAAAAATACAATTGACTGGATGTCTCGGCCTCATGAGGAAAATGAAATACCGTTAGTCGCTTATAAGGGCAAGGTCGCTGCTCTGGGCGCAATATCCCCTGGAGTATTGGGTGGCTTGCGAGGCCTTGTATCGTTACGCATGTTGCTTGGTAATATTGGCGTCACGGTTGTTCCATCCCAAGTTGCAGTTGGCTCAGGTTTTCAGGCATTGGATTCCGAGGGGAATTTGAAGGATGAGCGACAAGCAGGTATGCTTAAAGCTACCGTAGATGAATTGCTTAGAACGACCGATAGGTTAAGGTGATTTGTTTCGTCAAACCGTCTTAAGGCAGAATAAGTCCCTATATCCATGTCTCATAAATGACATTATCTCTTTTTGCCTGAATGGCTTATCATTTTCATAGCAACTATTCACTCAAGGTTCATCTGTTTAGTTAAATAATTAACTCAAACAGCTATAAAATTTATTTTTTTGATAATACAGATTCTAGCATTGCCAAAATTACTTTATAATTAGCCGTTTGGTTTTTAAACTCCATAACTTAGGAAGTAATATGAAAAAAATATCGTTATTTGTTTCGTTGATTTTAGTCTTTTTTACTGCCGTTGCAACTGCACATGGGCCGGTTAGAGGCAAGCTGACAGCAACTACTACTATTGATGCGTCTGCTGATAAAGTTTGGGCTGTAATCAGTAATTATGATGATATGTCCTGGCATCCGTCAATTTCAGGCGTGGAAGCTGATAAAGGAAACAGCAAAGGTTCTGTTCGTGTTTTAACATTAAAAGGTGGCGGTACAATTACCGAAGAGTTGAAAAAGCATGATGCCGACAAAATGTCATATAAGTATAAAATTACTGAGATGAGTACAGTAAAGACTATTCAGCATGCCGGGCAGGATGAAGATATACCTGTATTACCTGTTGAAAACTATCAAGCAACACTGACTGTTAAAGCTAAAGGCGATAAGTCTGTTGTATCCTGGGTTGCAACATATTACCGTGGTTATGTAAATAATAACCCACCTGAAGAATTAAACGAAGAAGCGGCGGATAAAGCGGTGACAGCTGTATTAACAGATGGTCTGACTAGTCTGGCAGAGAAATTTGGTTCAAGTGCTGATGTTAAAATCACCATGAAAAGATAAACCATTTTTTATAAACGGACGCAGTTTATTGTAAACTACGTCCGTCTTTAAACTTCATATGGAGTGTCTGCTCTCGGTGTGAAATTAAATAAGACCTCCTGTTTTTATATTTCACGATGGCTTTTTCTTGGAGCTATTGGATGTTTTTGATTGAGGCCAACCCTTGAAAGCCCCCCATATATTAAATAATAAGTATTGTGCATTTCTTGCAATTGTCACA
>Ga0164318_10007933_pt1 | contig 10295 bp, 8 predicted proteins | sample GuaBasSedimGuay9_FD_113734 | JGI IMG/M metagenome (GOLD analysis project Ga0164318, IMG submission 113734) | Subseafloor sediment microbial communities from Guaymas Basin, Gulf of California, Mexico - Guay9, Core 4571-4, 0-3 cm | ecosystem: Environmental > Aquatic > Marine > Hydrothermal vents >...
GATTTTCAGCAATCCAACCGCGGGGTTGTTGACTGGTTGATTAGTTAACTGGTTAACTGGTTGACTGGTTGACTGGTTGACTGGTAAAAGATCACAAAACAAATACGCCAAAGCTCTCTGTCCAGATAAGACCTGGAAAACAAGGGTTTTCGACGCTGTAAAGATTTGTGTAATTCTTTACTAATCACCTAGTTAACCAACCAACCAGCTGCTCAAACCGGTCGGTTTGAAAATTAAACTAAAAGGCTCTCATCCCAGAGATTGTAGCGTTGTACGACCCCAGCCAGAAGCGATGCGGGCCTTTGGCGAGAAGCATGCGACGGACGCCAAGCGATGCGACGACTGGCAAGCTGTCGTGAATTGCGAAAACATGGACTGGGTGTTTGTCATGAGCTGGAACTGCTTTCACAAAGGGCAGGCATTCGCAGCTATCGAAGCTGGCGAGAGTATTTTCCGCGAAAAGCCTACAACTACCACCCCGCAGGATTGCCGTGTTATCAAGGACATGTACGAAAAAAGCGACAGCGAATTTGTCGTAGGGTTCACGCTCCGATATTCGCCGCGTTATCGCAGGAAGACCAGCCAACGGAAATGACGACACACCCGCAGAGGGACGTTTATCCCAGGCAGGGCCGGAGGCTCTGTGCCCCGTGAGAAGTCGGGCCGAGAATGGGTGCACTTATCGCAACGGCGAATCGATAAGTTCTGCCTGGCTGGCCTTGATCCAGCCGGTCTTGCCATCGGCCAATGATATCTCCAGCCAATCGCCTCGCCTGGCGATGAGATCAAACTCGGTGCCCTCGGTGATGGGTTTGTCGAATTTTCTCGCAAAACCTTCGCCATTGCCCTTGAGCATCTCCGCCACCTCGGCGATTACCACGCCCTCGGTCCGCCGGGCGGATCGGTACAGTTCGTAGGCCACCGACCCGGCGAGAATAACAAAAACCGTCGCAAGACACAACAGTGGATATCGCCAGCGAAATTTCGTGGGCCAAAACAGCCTGGCTGTCATCACGAGCCAAAATGCCAGCCAGACTACAACCCCGAGCCAAACTTGCCTGCTCAATGGCAGGTATCGCCCCAGTGCCGTTGAGAGGCTGGGGGATGCCTCCCGGGGCCGGGGGGCCGGGCCTTTTACGAGCGACCGGGCATAGCGGAGATTTTTGCGAAGTTGTTCATTGTCGTCCATCAGCCTGGCCGCCCGTTTGTAATTGGCGATGGCCTCCCCAAGCCGACCCGCCTGGAGATAGGCGTTAGCCAGGTTGTAATACAACTTGCCCGTAACGGTGCCGCTGTCGATGAGCAGCTGGTATTTCCGGGCGGCCCGGAGAAACTCCCGCTTGGCATCGGTTGATTTTACGCGCATAGCCTGGGCCTTATCGAAGAGAGCCTCAGCCTCGGCGAGGATATCCACCTGCTGTCGTGGCGTAAGTTTCACCGCCATGGCTGGAGACGACAGAGCCAATATCGCCGCCGTCACAAGCGACAGACGCCACTTCCGGGCCCTGCCACTGCCAGCCAGCCGACCACCGGTTTTCGTCATCGAGAGCCGCATAATGTGATTCCTACATGTCATCACGAGTTTCCATGCCAATTCAAAAAAACTTCTCCAGACAACTGACGCAATTTTTCGCATCCTGGGCCAGCCGGTCTCCGTGTCCTGACTGGGAGGCCGAGTAGAGGCGCTCCTCGCATCGCACCAGAAGTTCGTCGATTTCCCGGATGAGTTTATCGTCAACCCCGCAGCTACGGAGTTTGTCAACCACATCCGCCCGCGTCATGCCGGTAGCCACCGCATCAAGATGGTCAGCTATATATCCTTTCACGGCGGCGGAGATGTCCTCCGGACCGTTCGCCTGGCCAAGACGACGCATCGCCCGCCTGCGGGCCGTGCGTTTGCGGCTGTTGGCGGGGTCGTTCCGCAAAGCCCGCCATGTTTTCGCGACAACCGACACAAGAAACAACGCCGGGCCGACAGTCAATATCGTCCAAATCCACCAGCCGAACAATCTCTCCCGGCTGTCGCGGAGAACACCCGGCCCGACAAAGTTGGCATTGATACCCTCGATACGCTCGGTCAGTTCACCCTGGGCCCGGCTGGGCGATGTGGCACTGACAACCTTGCTGAGGCCGAGTTTGTCGACGGGCTTGATTTTCAAGGGTATCGCCTTTGTCCATGTCGTCTGGAACCGCTCTGCCTCGGGGTTGAAAAACACCAGCGGTATCGGGGGTATCTCGGTGGCCTTTTCGTTCCTGGCCCGCAGGCTTACGGTGAAAGTTTTCGTCTTGCCCTTTACGATACCCCCCAGTGATTCGTGCGGCACATTGAAGTTTCTTGTCAGCTGCTCCACAGCCTCCAGCGGCGGAGCCTGAAGCTCATCCATGCGGGTCGGACCAAGGCTGCGGACGGTAAGCGTAAGTGTTATCGGATCGCCGAGGCACATCTCCCTCGGCAGAGCCGTTGCGGAGATTTCAAACCTGCCCACAGCGCCTCGATACATTGCGGGCCTACCGGCGGTCGGTACAGACAGGACGCTGATATCGGCGGCCTTGGCTTCTTGAACGATCGGCCTTGTGCCGGCCAGGCGAAGCTGCGGGCCGAAGGTAAAAAAGCCGTCCGTCCTTCTAAGGCCCGTTGGATAGTCGACCACAATCACCACGCCGCCGGAGCCGAGCGGGCCGGCCCGGCTCGGCCAGGTTTGAGAGTCGATCTCATAGAGGTAATAACTCCGGTCGATTCCATTGTTGTCCTTCCGCAACACCTCTCGCCCACGCGGCCTGCGACGATTGCGACACATATCTTCGACCGCCTTGCGAAACGGGCCCCAGCGACTCTGCTCTATCGACACCAGCCCCCACATGTCAGCCTCGCCGAGCGTCTGCGGTGTAACGGTGTCGGTGTAAGGACGAATCCAGATTCGCAATTTCAGCCTGACAGGCTCGCCGATGTACACTTTTTTGTCCTCGCCCACTACCTCCACGAACAACAGGTCGCCCGTTGAGGATTTCACGGCGACGAACTCCACCGGCCTGGTCGAGAGTACCTCACCGTCGGCCCGGACTTTGATGGACGGTATGACAAATCGTCCGGAGCGAAGCGGCGTGATTGAAAACGCGTATGTTATGGAGTGTTTTTTGGTAACCTGTCCGTTGATAATTGTCGTCTGCGAACTTTCAGAGGGAACGCCTGTGGAGCGAATCTCCAGCCCGGACACATCGGGCAACACGGGAGGCTCATAGTCAGAGGCGTTGTCGATGGACAGCTGGGCGTATATCGGTCGTCCCACATAACTCTCGCGCGCAGAGAGTCGCAATCCGACCTGAGCCCCACGGGCAGGCGGACAAAGCAAAACTACAACCGGCAATACAACCAACAGCCGGGCTGTGATACTTGTCGATCTATCGCAAATCATCCTATTCATCTTCGGTTTAACAGTTACCAGTCTTTTTCCACCGGTGGAGCGACGGCCTTTATTTTACGCGTTTTTTCCTTCCGGCGTTTGAGATTTTTATCCCGCACAGCCTGGAGCAGCCTGGCTGCCTCCTCTTTGCTCATCTTGCGTTGCTTGCCTCCGGGGGGCTGCATCCGGGGTCTCGGAGCCTTGTCCTTGTTTTGTCCTTTTTTCTGCCGGCCATCGGGCTGGGTCTTTGGCTTCGGCTGAGATGATTTTGGAGACTGGTTCTTACGCGGTTGTTCTTGCTTGTTCTTTTTTTGCTCGCTCTTTTTATTCTTTTGCTTTTCTTGATTCTTTTGGTTCTTTTGCTGTTTGTCTGGATTGGGTTTCTGTTGTTTTTTCTTCTGCTGTTCAGGGGATTGTTCTTTTTGCTTCTGTTGTTTTTGTTTCTGCTGTTTTTTTTGCTGCTGTTCCTGTTTTTTCAGCTTGTCGATAAGTTTCTGGGCCAGTTCGATATTGGCTCGCGAATCCACATCGTCGGCGTTGATTGCAAGAGCCTTTCGATATTGTTTGATGGCCTGCTGGAGCTGCTTGATAGCCTGGGTTTTATTTTTCTTGCTCAACGGCAGGGCCGAGGCATATAGACAGTTGCCCATGTTGTATCTGGCCCGGGCCTCCAGCCAACGGTCTGCCTCTCCCATCGCCCCGCGAAGGGAGGCTTGAGCCTGGTCGTATTTGCCCTGGCGATACAGGGCAAGGGCCTGATTGTAGGACAGCTGGGCCCGGTAGCGTTTCTCGTCGCCCAGAAGTTTTATAGCCTGTTTATAGGCCTCCATCGCCTCTGCAGGCCGGCCGGCCTTCAAGGCGATATTGCCCCGATGTGTCAGTTCGCCGGCGGAGCTTTCCTTGGCACGGAGAGAACCGGGCGAGAGCAGAATCGCAGCCAGGGCCACGAAAACTATCCCCGCCGAAGTTCTGTTCGATCTCAATCGGCCCAGGCCTTTGCCCACCGCGGAGAAAAAACCACCGGTGCCCCCCTGCCGTCGAACCGATCCGCCGGAGAGCAGAAGTTCTATCATCAACAGTATCGCCGCGGGACCGACGAACCAGCGGTATCGCGGAATATAGTGCATCACCCGGCCCTGGCGAAACTCCCGCTGATGTATCGCCCGGATATATTTTCGATAAACCCCGGCCATGTCGGCCTGGCTGGTCCCGGCTGGTATATAAGCCCCCCCGCCAGCCAGGGCTATCTGCCTGAGCAGCTTACCGTTCATCTTCGACCAGACGATCTGCCCCTTGTGCTTGAGGTATATCGTCCCGGCCTTGGTGGTTCGCACCGGAATCCGCCCGCCGAGCCGGCTGTCGCCAAGACCCACCGTATAGACACGAATGCCCCGCTCCTTGAATGCCCGCCTGGCCGCCATAACGGGGTAACTGTCCTGGTCCTCGCCGTCGGTCAAAACGACGATGGCTTTGTGGTCCGGCGTTTTGTCGGAAAAACAGCCCGCCGCGGCCCGTATCGCATCGCCTATGAGCGAACCGCCCCTCGAGAGGCTCTGTGGCGAGATGTCCTCCAGGACGGCCAGGGCTTCGTCGTAGTCGCTCGTGAGGGGCAGAACCTGCCGGGGCCTTCCGGCGAAGATGACCAATCCGACCCTGTCGCCGCCCATCTGGGCGAGAATGTCGCGGATGTACTCCTTCGCGCGGGTGAGCCTGTCGGGCGAAACATCCCTGGCCAGCATCGAACGGGAAACATCCAGGGCAAAAACGATATCGATGCCCCGCTGAGGTACCTCCGTCCAGGTCTGCCCCCAACGCACATCAGCCAAGCCCAGAACGACCGCCAGCATCGCCGTGATAAACAACGCCGCCGAGAGGGCAGGCCATCTTCTGCCGATACCGCCGGGCCAAATCGCAGACTGGCTCTCGACGGCGACGAAGCGACGAATATTGCGCCTGCGGATAAACAGGCCCGCCGCGACCAGAAGAGCCACAGCCAGAACCGCCCAGAACAAAAACAGGTATTTCGGATTTTGTATCATCACTTCCATATAAAGCTCCGCCATCCGACGGGATTGTACCAAATCTCCGCTACCCGATGGGATTGCGCCTTGTTTCATACAGCCAATTCAGCCCGGCGGTTCAGGGAATCCGTCGCAGCCAGGTGTTTGCAAGCACGCCCTCGCCCAACAGCAACACCATCGCCATCAACAGCAAGGGTGGGGCTGTAATCGGCCCGATCTGCACGGACTTCACCGCCCAGTGCCGATATTCCGCGAACCGCCGGTCTTGTATTTTCGTCTTTTCAAGTTTGTCGATCGTCGCGTAGATATTTCGCAGCGAATCGGTATCCGTCGCGCGGAAATATCGTCCGCCGGTTATCTTCGCTATTCGCTCAAGCGTCTTCTCGTCAATATCGATCCGAACCCTGCGCAGCATGGTTTGTCCCGTGAAGGGATCCACCACCGGGTACGGCGCCGGCCCGGCTGATCCCACGCCGATGGTGTATATCTTCACACCCATGGCCCTGGCCAACTCCGCAGCTTTGACGGGGTCGAGATCTCCTGCATTATTCCGTCCGTCGGTCAGGAGAATCATGACCTTGCTCTTGAGAGAGTGTTTCTTACCCTCAGTCGCGCTGTCGCCTCGGATCTTGAGTGTCCTGAGCCTCTCCACCGCCAGGCCTATCGCATCCCCGATGGCGGTGCCGTCTTCCTGGCGGGTCTCAACGACCTTGAGCTGTTTGAGTTTCGATACGAGATATTCATGGCCGAGTGTCGCGGGGCTGATGTTATCGGCGTATCTCGCAAAAGCTATCAGCCCGATCATATCGCCTCCCCGGCCGGGCAGGGTCTTGCCGTCGCCTTCGATGAACTTCTCAGCCACCGCCTTGACAGCTGAGAGCCTGTCGAGACGCTTACCGTCGATGCTGAAATCCATCGCCCGCATCGAGCCGGATCGGTCAATGAGCATCTCGATGGCGATGCCCTCGGAAAACAGTCTGGTTTTCTCCAAACCTTCCATTGGCCCGGCCCAGGCCAGAATGAGCAGTCCTATCGCCGCGATTCGCATAGCCGGGGTGAGCCATCGTAGTCGAACGGGCAGGGTCTTGTGCAGCGAGCCGGCTATCTCGACCGAGCTGAACTTAGCCGCACCACGACCGCGGGCCGCCCAGAGTCGCCAGATAAGCCACGGCAAGGCCAGCAACAGCAGCAAAAACCACACTGTCGGATATTCAAAAGTCATTGGCCAACCTCCCGTTTTTCCGGCTCATTCTGCCGGGCCGCCGAGGCGATGATGAACCGCCGGGCCTTTTCCATAGCCTCGTCGCTCTGGCCGCGGTCGGGGCGATAACGAGCGAACTTGACCATGTCGGCAGCCTGGAGACACTGGCCAATATCATCGCGATATTTCGCGACCCTGGGGTGCTCTTGAGCCATGGCCAAAAACTCGCGCGTAGTCTGCTTCGGGGCGTGAATGCGAAATCGCCGCTCGATATATTGACGGACGATATCGCTCAGCTTGATGTAGAAAAGCTCGATCTGGCCGGCCTCGATAAGTTCACCGAGCCTGGCCAGTCGCGACAGGGCCCACCTGTCCGCCCGCAGCACGCGCTGTTTTCTCGCACGGAGTATCAGCCGCACCGCGACCCAGCCCAACAGCAGGACAATTACGCCCCCGGTAGTCAGCCAGACCCAGAAGTAGCTCGGCTGGGGGGGCAGTTCCACAGGTGGTTTTATATCGCGAAACTTCGCCGGGTCAGCCTTGCCCTTCAGCACCGAAACTATTTTCAGATCAATAGGCTTGGAGGATATTTCGGCGCAAATGCCCTTGGCAGACTTTCGCCTGTCGGTAAACTTCACCGTCATTGCGGGGATGGTCAATTCGCCCCCCCGCAATGAAACAAGCGTATATATCCGCGTCCATATTCGCCCCTTGCCGTCGGGGGAGGGCATATCGGGCAGGTCGCGCATATCTGCGATCTCGAATGGCCCGAGTGTTTTGTCCTTGGCATCGGGCAGTGTTACATCGACGCCGTTGGCACTACGCACCTCAAGTTTGAGTTCTATCGGCTCGGCAACGCGGGCCTCACAGCGGTCAGCCCGCACCAGCATTGTTACAGGCCCCTTGGCCGTTCTGGTTTCGACCGGGCGGGGCAGAGGTTTTTTCTTCCCGCTCGAGCCGGATTTCCCACAGCCGCCCATCGCCATGAACATCGTCATCGCGACGGCCAGGCCAAGCGGAACCACGAACAAGTTGTTATGACGAACTCTACTCATGTTTTTCCTGAGATCTAACGTTTCATGCGGACCTGCCGTTTGTGAAAAAACTTTCGTAGCGGCTCGACAAAATCTTCGCTCGTTATCAGATTTACGCTGTCGATTTTCAATTTGTCGAACATTCGTTTTCTTGCATCGAGTGCCTCCCCGGCCCGCCGGGCATAGTCGCAACGGTTTTTTTTACTCGCCGTATCGACAAGAACCGTTCGTTTGGTTTCGGCGTCCAAAAGCTCGACGAGCCCGACATTCGGCAACTCAAGCTCTCGCCTGTCAGTTATGACTATCGGTATGATATCGTGTTTGCCCCGGGCCAGGCGCAGGGCCTTTTCATAGCCGGCGTCCTGGAAGTCGCTGATGAGGAAGACCACACTGCGTCGCTTATGGGTTTTGTTCAGGTGCTCCAGGGCTCTCGCGATATTCGTGCCAGAGCCGATCGGCTGACAGTACAGCAACTCGCGAATCAGCCTCAGGACATGTCGCGTGCCCTTGCGGGCCGGTACAACCTTCTCGATATCGTCGGTAAAGGCGATAAGCCCGACCTTGTCATTGTTCCGGATAGCCGACAGGGCCAGCGTAGCCCCTACCTCTGCGACGAGCTCCCGTTTGAGCTGCCCCGCGGTACCGATAGACTCCGAGGCACTGATATCCGTCAGCAGCACGACTGTCAATTCGCGTTCTTCTCGAAAAAGTTTGACGTACGGCTCGTTGTAGCGGGCGGTAACATTCCAGTCGATACTGCGGATATCGTCGCCCGGCTGATAGAGGCGAACCTCCTCGAACTCCACACCCCTGCCCCTGAAGGCGGAGTGATATCGCCCTGAGAGCATCTCATCGACGACATGAGCGGTGCGGATTTCGATCCGCCGAACTTTTTGCAGCAATTCCCTGGTTATCATCTTATCGCATCCCGTTGTTTATCCAGCAGCTCACCCGGACTTAGCCCTACGGCACGGGGACATGTTCCAGGATGGTTTTGACAACATCGTCGCTGTTTTTTTCCTCCGCCTCGGCTTCGTAGCTGACGATGAGACGATGACGAAGCACATCCGGGGCGAGGTCCTTGACATCCTGGGGCACGACATAGCCCCTGCCGTCGAGGAAGGCGTTGGCCTTGGCCGCCAGGGTCAGGGCGATTGTCGCCCGGGGCGACGCCCCGTATTCGATCAACCCTTCGACCGGCACGCCGTATCGGCTCGGCTGACGAGTGGCTATCACCAACGAGACGATGTAGTCCTTGACTTTCTCGTCCAAATACATCTCGTCGATAATTTCCCTGGCCCGGACGATTTCATCCAGACCCATCACAGCCTTTATCGGCAGAGATATCTGCGTCCGGGCCATGCGGTCGAGAATACGCCGCTCCTGCTGGGCCGTGGGATAGTCAATAAGCACCTTGAGCATAAACCTGTCTATCTGGGCCTCGGGCAGCGGATAGGTGCCCTCCTGCTCGATAGGGTTCTGGGTAGCCAACACCAAAAACGGGTCTTCCAGCGGAAAAGTCTCCGAGCCAATGGTAACCTGCCGCTCCTGCATGGCTTCCAGAAGGGCGCTTTGAACCTTGGCCGGGGCGCGGTTTATCTCGTCAGCCAGAATGAGATTGGAGAATATAGGCCCCTTCTGCACCACGAACTGCTGCTCCTGGTGGCGGTATATCAAAGTGCCGATAAGGTCCGCCGGCAAGAGGTCGGGCGTGAACTGCAAACGCTGAAAACCGGTATCGATGGCCTTTGCCATCGACGAGACCGCCAGGGTTTTAGCCAGGCCCGGCACGCCTTCTATCAGCAGATGCCCCCTGCACAGCAGGCCGATCAGCATACGGTGCAGCAACTTCTCCTGGCCCACAATGACATGGCCCACCTCGTCCAGCAACATACCGAACGGCTCGGCAGCCGACCTGGTACGCTGCGAAATTTCCGAAATCTGCGAGTGTGACTTCTGAGATTCTGTTGTGTCCATATTTTTTCTCCCACATTGACCGGGCCGATTCTGCAGAAATGTACTCTGAAAGGCGGCCCTTCAGTATAACATAACGATACGAAACATCTGTACGTCCTTTTACTAAATGGCAATAAATGGTTATTCAACTAAGAGACAGTTTCGGCTGTAACTTTCTCTCAGGATTTTACGTTGCTTGCCCTACGCCGGACAAGAGTCTTTTGTTGCGATATTTTCCATTTTTTTTAAGATTTCATCACGTCGCCCGAAGCCCTTAACCCAGGTCAAGGCCCTGGGCTGGTATATTTCGCCCTTTCATGGCTGCTTGTTTGAAAGGCAGAAAACCCTGCCAGAAAATCCGGTCGCTCACCGGGAAGTTGGGAAAGGAAATGCCATTTGCATTTCGACCCACTTGATGCACAATGGGTCTCGCGTTGCGGAGCTTCGTTTGCTGGTGAGCGACGATATCGAGACGCTGGTCCGCATAAGAGTGTTGGCAAAATTGCATTGAATAGAGCCAATTGCAAAAATGTAGCCTAGCCGCCCTCGGCTGGAAAATTCGTATAAAAAAACACTGAAAATATAGTAAGTTCAACACAGCCGAGGGCGGCTGTGCTACATTTCCGGATATTTTTACAATTGGCTCGACAGTTACAGGAGAACATTCAGATGCGAAAACGCA
>Ga0164318_10007935_pt1 | contig 10293 bp, 8 predicted proteins | sample GuaBasSedimGuay9_FD_113734 | JGI IMG/M metagenome (GOLD analysis project Ga0164318, IMG submission 113734) | Subseafloor sediment microbial communities from Guaymas Basin, Gulf of California, Mexico - Guay9, Core 4571-4, 0-3 cm | ecosystem: Environmental > Aquatic > Marine > Hydrothermal vents >...
ACAAGCGCTATTGCCGATCCAATAATTTTGCTAAGCATATCAGGTTCCAGCCTACCAGTAAAAATAACATCATGCTTATGCTCCATAGTTTCAAAAGCTGATTTAATGTCATCCGACCAATACATTTTTTCACCAACCACCACAAATTTAATATTTGTTTTGTTAGCAGATTTAAAAATATCAAACGCTCTAAAAATATTACCAAGATTTTTTCGAGGATTTAGGGCACCTACAAAAACAAAAAAATCAGATTTATCTGTGAAATTCTTTTTTGTTTCTAATTTATCTTTTGTAGAAATAGGTTTAAACTTATCTCCAGAACCATTAAATACAACATCAATTTTGTTAGGGTCAATACCATATTGTTTAACAATATCATTTTTTGAAAAATCAGAAACTGTTGCTATTTGAGTTGCTTTTTTAGCATATTTAGGGGTAAAATATTTATAGTACCCTCGCCATAGTTTTGGCATATGCTCTGGGAAATGTTCAAAATTAAGATCATGAATAACTATTAAGTCAGGATATTTCGATCTTAAAGAAATAAAAGCATCTGGAGAAATAAATATATCTGGATTTATTTTTTTTAATATCCGTGGTATTGATATTTCGTACCAAACAAAATGCAAAAGAGGGTGTCGTGCAGGAGGTCCAACAACAATAGGTGTTACATTATTAGCAAAAATAAATTCATCATCATACTTTCTATCGAAAATAAAATAGAATTCATGCTCGGGGTGGTTATTTACAATGCGCTTAAGCGACTCATAAGTAAACCAACCGATACCCTCCAACTTGTTTTTAAGTAACAGTCTGGTATTTACCGCTATTTTCAATCCTTCTCCTTTTTAGTAAGGTGGCAAATATACTTAGACTGTTTGATTTTGCAATAGAAGAATAAAAAATTAGATGCGTTTGTTAATAAATTTTAAAAGAAAATATGTAAATATGCCAATGAAGGCGCCAACAAAGGCTCCAGCCAATACATCAGTGGGATAATGAACGCCGAGGTAAACCCTACTATAAATTATTAGAAATCCATAAAGTAACATAACTACCCAAATCCAAACATGTTTTTTTCTAAGAAGAAGAATCACAAAAGTTGCTATGCCAAAACTATTTGTAGCATGCGAAGAAATAAAGCCATACTTACCTCCACATGACTTGGCTAAATGTAAAAGCCCTGACAAGCTTTCGTTATGACATGGTCTCAACCTAAGAAAAACATTCTTAAATAACTGCACCGAAATCTGGTCAGCCAATAATACTGTTAAAGCAATAATAATAAGTACTAACCACGTACTCCTACGGTAATCTTTAATAATAATAAAAAGCAAAAATAAATATAATGGTATCCACCCAAGTTTTGAACTGATAAATAGCATTACAACATCAAGTAACTGACTGTTAGCTCCATTTATCAGGAGTAATAATTCCTTATCATATGTTAATAACTGCTCAAGCATATTTTTACAAGAAGTAATTTATATGCACTACTTAATACCAAGTAATTTCTTTCGTAATTCTCGATAATGTGAATTATACGGATCACGACGAACTATTATTTCTAGATATTGCAATGCTTTTTTATTCTTACCTTTTTCTAAATACTTTTCCATTTTAGTAATGTAATATTCATCATCATTACATAAATATCCAGGGTTGTCCTCTTCAAGAACAAGCAATGCATCTTCGGTATTTGTTTCAGTTCCTTTAAGTTTAAACTGAATTGGGATTTCAAATTTTGTATATTTTTCATCATGACAGGTATTCCACTGTCCTTCAGTTTTTGTAAAAAATGCTGAAATTTCGTTATCAAGACCATAGCCCAGTGGCATTTTATTTTTTATGTCGTATACTACACCTTCGCAATTTACTCTAAACGATACGATTGCAATTCCCATAGCACAACTTCCTTTGGCCATGGGTGGATATTTAACGGTTTGTGTAAATACCTTTTCAAAGGTATAGAAACCACCTTTAAATCTATAGTTCAAAAGCTCAATTAAATTATCTTTTCTTGCTTGTGATATGGATTTACCTTCTTGTGCAACTATCGGTGTAAATGTGCTTACGAAAGTTGTAATAAAAAATAGTAAAATTATGTTTTTCATTTTATTGTTTGTTTGAAGTTTAAGCTTCACTTTTTTTACTGAGAACCTCTCTAATATTCTCCAATAAATTTTTAGTTCTTTTTAGTGTAACAATAACTTCAAGCTTTTCCATTGAATTATTTTCTTTTCGATGAGCTAAATTATCTTTTACACCTTTAATTGTCAACCCCTTTTCCTTTATAAGGTGATGAATCAATTCGAAATTATCAATATCTTTTTTGGTATAATATCTTGTGCCTTTTGTATTTTTCTTTGGTTTAATGAAATCAAACTCTTGCTCCCAATATCTTATTAAAGATGTATTTACATTAAACCTACTTGCAACCTCTCCTATTTTTGAATATATTTTATCAGTCATTTAATTTGTATTTAATCTAATGATTGATTAGGAAGTTTTGATAAATTTAGAAGTGTTTCAAATTCATCAGGTGAAAGATCATTAAAGAAATAATAAATCGGATTTACTGTTCTATTGTTCTTTCGCACTTCATAATGGAGGTGAGGTGCTGTTGATTTACCGGTATTTCCAACGGTAGCAATAATTTGTCCCCTAGTAACTTTTTCTCCTTTTTTAACCTTTATATCTTTAATGTGAGCATAAAAAGTTACATAACCATAGCCATGATCAATAGTTACAGTATTACCATAACCACGTAGCGAATGCCTTGTTTTAATTACTTTTCCTGCTCCACTTGCGTAGATGGGGGAACCCTGTGGGGCGCTAAAATCAACACCAGCGTGGAATTTTTTAATTTTGTATATTGGGTCAATTCGGTAACCATAATATGACGATAACCGCTTAAGCTCCTTATTATTAATAGGTTGTATAGCAGGAATACAAACAAGCATTTTTTCCTTATTACGAGCCATTTCATAAACCTCATCAAAAGATTTTGACTGTACATATAGCTCACTGGCAATATTATCAAGTTTTTTTGCTGTTTCAATTAGCAATTCCGAATTATTATATCCTTCTAATTGTGTGTAACGATCAATACCACCATAGCCAGCTTGACGTACTGATTTTGGGATAGGCTCTGCTTCAAAAATAATTCTATAAATATTATCATCACGATCAGACATTTCATCAGCAAGGTTCTGAAGCTTATTAAGCCTGTCATTCATTATCTGAAACTGAAGCTCAAATTGTGAAACTTCACTTTTTAGGATTCTTTCTTTTGGAGACTCGAAAAAAGTATAGGATATCAAAATAATAGCAAATGCTGATGCTGTAGCAGTAATAAAAAAAAGTACAACTTTGAAAAATCTTTGCAATGAGGTAGTTTTAGCTTCTTCATATGAAAGCGACTTATCATTGAAAATATACTTTGTTTTTGCCATAAAATATGCTATATAAAATGCGAAATTAATTATTTAGGCTAAATTTGCAATCTTTAAAATAAAAATATTTCAACACAAGAATGTTAACTATTACAATATGAAGTCTTTAGATATAAGAAAAGCTTTTCTTAATTTTTTTGATAGCAAACAGCATAAAATTGTTCCTTCGGCACCAATGGTTGTGAAAAATGACCCCACACTGATGTTTACAAACGCAGGCATGAACCAGTTTAAGGATTTGTTTTTAGGTAACACTCCAATTGTTAATCATCGTGTTGCAGATACTCAAAAATGCCTTAGGGTTAGCGGCAAACATAACGACCTTGATGAAGTAGGACATGATACTTATCATCATACTATGTTTGAAATGCTTGGAAATTGGTCCTTTGGCGATCCTTCAGGAGGTGAAGGTGGCTATTTTAAAGATGAAGCAATTACTTGGGCATGGGAACTATTTACTGAGGTTTATGGAATATCAAAGGATCAGCTATATGTAACATATTTTGAAGGTGATGCTAAAGACGGTCTGTCGGCTGATACAGATGCATATAATATTTGGAAGAAGTTTCTCCCAGAAGAAAGAATTCTTAAGGGATCTAAAAAGGATAATTTTTGGGAAATGGGAGAAACAGGACCTTGTGGACCTTGCTCAGAAATTCATGTAGATATTAGAACTCCTGAAGAAAAGAGCAAAATACCAGGTAGCAAACTTGTTAACATGGATCACCCCGAAGTTATTGAAATATGGAATCTTGTTTTCATTCAGTACAATCGACTTTCAAATGGCGAATTAACACCCCTAGCAGCAAAACATGTTGATACCGGAATGGGGTTTGAGCGTTTAGCTATGGTTCTGCAAGGGGTTAGATCGAATTATGATACTGATATTTTCAAACCAATAATAGAAGAAATAGCTAAATTAGCTAATAAAACTTATTCACAAGATAACGAAGCAGACATCGCAATGCGCGTAATTGCTGATCATTTACGTGCCGTTGCCTTCGCAATTGCAGATGGACAGTTACCATCAAATACTGGAGCAGGTTATGTAATTCGCAGGATATTACGGAGAGCAGTTCGTTATGGTTTTACATTTTTGGGTTTTGATGAACCTATGATGTATAAATTATTACCAGTCTTGGATACACAACTTGGTGGAGCCTTTCCTGAAATAAGAACCCAGCAGAGCTTCATTTCTCAGGTTATAAAAGAGGAGGAAGCTTCCTTTTTAAGAACCCTAGCTCATGGAATAAAAAAGTTTGAAAAGTATATAGATACCCATAAAAGTGACAAAGAAATATCTGGTGATTTTGCATTTGAATTGTTCGACACATTTGGTTTTCCAATAGATTTAACTGAACTTATTGCTCGCGAAAAAGGTTTAACAATTGATATGGTTGGCTTTGACAAGGGAATGGCGGCACAAAAAGCACGCTCTCGCAAAGCGGCTTCTGTTGATACTGGCGATTGGATTACCGTACGAAAACATGATAGCAAACCAATATTTGTAGGTTTTACATCGCTTGAAACAGCAGCTCATATAATTAAATACCGTAAGGTAATGCGTAATAAAAAAGCAAATTATGAGATTGTGCTTGATAGCACTCCTTTTTATGCCGAATCAGGTGGGCAAGTTGGTGATAAAGGAACTTTGAGGTCAACGCATGAAATGCTGCAAGTTGTTGATACTAAGAAAGAAAATAATCAAACTATACATATTGTTATTAACGAACCTAAGTTTCCTGAAAGTGAATTTGTTGCTAAGGTAGACGATGTTAGTAGAAATCTTATAACAGCAAATCATAGTGCTACACATTTAATGCATGCCGCTTTACGCGAAATACTAGGAACGCACGTAGAGCAAAAGGGATCGCTGGTAAATGAAAATCGACTTCGTTTTGACTTTTCTCATTTTGGTAAAATGACTGAAAGTGAGATTAAGAATGTTGAAAAATTAGTTAATATTCAAATAAGAAAAAATAGTAAAACTGTTATCAAACAGGATGTTACTATGGCTGAAGCTAAGGAAATGGGGGCAATGGCATTGTTTGGAGAGAAATATGGCGATAGTGTAAGAGTTGTATCGTTTAACCCCGAATTTTCCATTGAGCTTTGTGGCGGAACTCATGTTGAAGCAACTGGTAATATAGGTTTTTTTAAGATTATTTCGGAAAGTGGAACTGCTGCTGGTGTGAGACGAATAGAAGCTGTGACTGGTGAAAAGGCTGAAGAATATATTTATTCTCAACTTGATACGTTAAATTCTATCAAAGGACTATTTAAGAATCAAGCCAATATAGTGTTAGCTGTAGATAATGTTATTAAACAACAGCATAGTTTGCAAAAGGAACTGGATAATATTCAGAAACAACAAGCACTTCAAATTGCTGATTCACTACTTGATAGTGCTGAAGTAATTTCAGATATTAAATTTATTACTTCTAGTACAAAACTAGATATTAACCAAGCCAAGAGTCTTGCTCAAAAGCTTCGTACAAGTGCTGATAATGTTATTGTTGTGCTCGCAACTCAAAATGCAGACAAAGTAAACCTTATTGTTGCAATTTCTGATAAACTCATTTCTACAAAAGGATTAAATGCGGGTAAGATAATTAAAGAAATATCGCGCCATATTAAAGGTGGTGGCGGCGGTCAACCATTCTTAGCTACTGCAGGAGGTAAAGATGCATCTGGAATAAACAATGCTTTTGATGCTGCTCGCGATTTGATATCAAAATAATCCTTTTTTATTTAAATCCATAAAAAAGCCTCATAATTGTAAATTATGAGGCTTTTAACAATTTATTAAAATTATATCTAATGTGTTTTTGTCATATCTTCATTAACAACGAGAATATAATTTGCTCTGTTTAAATATTCCTCTTCAAGATCCTTTAAATTGGCTTGCTCAACAGATGCGATTGTAACAATTTTCAAGCCTGGTTTATATTTGTTCAAATACCATAAGATTCCTTCAAAATTATCTGAATGGTATGTTCCATTGTAATGTATAAATAATTTGCCTGATTCATCCATATAACTTGAAATATTATAAGCCATTGTTGCATCTTTAATTGCCTGTGCCATTGGAAGAGTTTCGGTAGCATGTGCTCCCATACCTTCCATACCCTCTAGCATACTTTTATAACATGCAACTTCTGCATCATATTCAACAGGTAGTGGTGCAATGTATAATTTTGCTTCTGCTGATAATTCATCAAGACCTTCAAACCCTTTTTTATAAACAACCGAAGCATATCTGCGAGGTATGTTAGTAGCTACAAAAACAAGGTTGCTATCTTTTGCAAAATCAACCAAAGGAGCATAATCAGTTTTGTAGTTTGGCCACAAACGCGCCTCATTTTTATAACTTTTATAACTTATTAAACCTGTTAAGTACTCATTCATAATCATTTGATTATCTGCCTCAAACATCTCAGCTCCTAAAATAATTTCTCCATTTCTTTCAGTATACAAATCCTTTGTAATTTCATATTGTAACCAATGGCAAATTGGGTTATTATGAAGCTCACCAAAGAAAACAACATCAGCTTCAGCGGCTTCCTTCAATAATTTTGAATACTTAATACTTTTCCCCTCAGCAGTAAATAACCTATAAGTAGGTTTATCATTTTTAAATCCTGCCACAATAACAAACAGTAAAACAATAGCTAATATTTTTTTCATTTATGTAATTTTGTTTTAACATGCCTAGAGGATTTCTACACATGTTGGTTAATTATTTTTTTGATTTTTTAAGTTTTTCTTCATGAAAAACCATTGGCAATAAACTATCAATACCCTCAACAATTCTTGTTACGCCTTTTTCTCCCTTCATTATTATTCTAATTTCACTACCTTGTCTCTTCTCAGTTTCGGCAATAACCTGCCTGCATGAACCACAAGGTGTAATGGGATCAGTTGTTGTAAAATGATCGGATTTACCTGTAATTGCTAATGAAATAACTGGCTGATTAGGATACTCCGAGCTAGCATGAAATAAGGCAACTCTTTCGGCACATAAACCTGATGGGTATGCTGCATTTTCTTGATTACTACCGCGTACAATTTTACCATTTGCCAGTAATAAAGCTGCACCAACATGAAATTCTGAATACGGAGCATACGACCCTGACAATGCATCTACGGCTTCTTCAACCAAATTCATATCAGTATCTAATAACTTCTCATCCTCCTTATATTCCTCGTAACTAATATTAATTTTCTTAACTTTCATAGGCTAATCTATGTGCTAACTTATATTGCATTAAATAATACATCTTTCTTTTTTACAAAAGTATCAATTTAAATAAAACAACCAATATATATTTCATTGTCGGGTAATCTTAGCTGGCATATTATCTCCTTTTTTACGTCCAAATAAAAGTAGCGAATAGAAAAATGCAAATAGTGTTACTCCTGCTTGCGTTTCAATTGTATCATCAGAAAACATTGATATGAGCATAATAATAAAGAATATGCTAAAGTAATAGTCCTTAAACCCTGACAGTACTATGGCAGGGTAAAATATACCTATAATGAATACTAAAAATCCAAATAAACCCAAAGCTACAAACACGCCAAGGTACTGATTATGCGCATGATACCTATACTGAGATCCAAGGGCAGAGTTCATTGCGGTAAACTCCTCATAAAATGAGTTTTCCAGATCACCTGTGCCAACGCCAAATAAAAAATTATCATTAATAATTTTAAATGACGCACGCATATATTCGTACCTCTGCATAATTGAACTTCCGCTAGGATTATTAGTTTGCTCATAAACTTCGTAGCCCATAATCATTTTTAATAATCGGGTTCTTAAGCCAGGATAGTGGATGTAATTGTAATTTGCAACACCTTGCTCTATCATATATATATCATCATCAGTTAATGCCTTAACCCCTTCGGCATCTTTTCTTAAATCACGTGAAGTTAAATATCTAACAAGCGTTGGTTTTACCATATGACCGCCTTTAGTAACACCATTATAATCAATATTACTACGATTATTCCATTCGGCAACTAACTCATCATAACATAAATAAAGCCCAACAAATTTACCATCTTCAACTTTAAACTTTATCGTATCGTGAGTATAGGTATTTCCCAAATTTGTAGTAGCATCAAGTTTACTAAAATCTATATTAGGCGGAGTTGTGGCATTAATAATAACACTCCTTACTTCTAAAACAAAAAAAGTTGGCAACGCAATTACGAAGAATGATAAAACTATTTTTTGCCATAGTACCATAGTATTTAATATCCTAAAAAATAAATATCCAATACTACCAATTAATACAATAACAATACTAGTAACTGCTTCGAGCAAAAATAAAAACGACAAAAACCACACTGCCAATATTACAAAACTTACAATTTGCCAAGTATTAAATTTCCTTTCATGAAAAATAAAATATATCATTATAAAAAATGAAAAACTCACATTTAAGCCTAGTCTGATTGGCGAAATAAATGGTGAAATTTCTCTAATATCCAAATATTTACTAGTCGAAAGAATGAATAAACTAATAAGCGTACTTGCAAGTACAGATAGAGTATAAACTGTTAATAGTGCCCTTAGTTGCTTTGGGTTAAGCTTAGGCATTGTTGAAATAATAAGAGGTAAAAGCAATAACGGCACCTTTACTCTCAAATCTTTTACAGCATAACTCATATCAGCCGTATATAACAAGCCTATAATGTGAATAAAGTATATTAATGTAAAGATTAAGGCTGGTTTGTTTTTAAAAAACAGAGTAAATTTATCAATAAGGTTATTGTAGCCTAACAAAATAATGTATTCAAATAGATGAAAAACTCCTTTAAAAACCCCGCTAATTTTAAAAAATCGATAACTAATACTAAAAGAAAAACCTGACCACAGCCATAAGCCAAGCAACATAAATTCAGTTACACTCATTGTGAATTTCGACAATGGAATGCTTACAGCCAATAACATAAGTGTTATTGTGTAAGACAATGAATGAATATTTGTACCTGAATTTAGCATAAAATCTCCTGAACTATTATCTCCTAAGCCCTATTTTTTTTTATAGGTTCCGTTTAGTATGGAAGTATACAATGAACTATTGTTAATAACTTTTATAGCTTCTGCAATGTCAGGGTCGCTAACAAGAGACGATTCCATTTTACCTTGTTGATGGTAATACCTTGTAACAATTTCAATTTTAAGCATTTCTTCAATCTCGGAAATATTTTTATCTATATCTTTTTTCTTTTCTTCAATAATTTCCTCTGTTAATTTGTTAAGTGTACTATCGATAGCAACATTATAATCTTCCCTTTCTGCACTTTGCTTCATCTTTTCCAGTAGAACTTCAGTCTCGGTTTTATAATCAAAATTATGGTTTTTCACGTATTTTTTAAAATCAGCAAAAACAGAGTCGCTAATTACAAACTCCTTAGGTGAAGCAATGGAATCATTTTTTAATACAAATTCGTTGGTAAAGTTAAACAGATAGTTTTGAGCATATAAATCACCACTTATCTGGCTAAAACTTTTTGCATCAATAGTAATATCAGGAATAATTCCACCTTTATCGTAAACAACTCTTCCACTAGCTGTTTTAAAAGCATGTAAAAGTGAATCGGGTAGTTTGCTAACACTATCTGCATCAACTTCGTCAAAATAATCAATTGCCTGAATACATCTTCCACTTGGAATATAATATTTGGCAACGGTTAATTTCATTTTTGAATTATATGGCAAATCAAGAATATTTTGCACCAGTCCTTTCCCAAATGTTTTTTCGCCAATAACAACTCCCCGGTCTAAATCTTGTATTGCACCGGCAACAATTTCTGATGCTGATGC
>Ga0164318_10007936_pt1 | contig 10292 bp, 10 predicted proteins | sample GuaBasSedimGuay9_FD_113734 | JGI IMG/M metagenome (GOLD analysis project Ga0164318, IMG submission 113734) | Subseafloor sediment microbial communities from Guaymas Basin, Gulf of California, Mexico - Guay9, Core 4571-4, 0-3 cm | ecosystem: Environmental > Aquatic > Marine > Hydrothermal vents...
GCTTGACGACCCTCTATTACAGCAAATTAAAGAGGATATTCTTAATACTGATATAAACACTTTAACTCCTGTGGAAGCTCTAATGAAGCTCAATGAAATAAAGAACTTACTTAAGGGAAATTAGGTCCCGATAGCCATCGGGATAAGAATTACGAATTCATAATAATTATTAAGCCGTCAGACTGAGTGATTTACTGAGCAAAGCGAAGTAAATTGTACCGAAGTCCGGCTTAATAATTATGAATTACGAATTAACAATTAACAACTAATAATTAACTTCAAGAGGTATAGTGAGTTTCACACTAATATTTCTTCCCATATTATAATATCCTTCTTCGCTTAAAGTTGATAGGTGATCCATATACTTGTTATCTAATATATTAGTAGCATAAATTCCAAATTTCAATTTCTGTTTTCTAATAATAAAAGTAGATGCTATAGAACTATTTAACAAAAAGTAAGCATCGCTTTCTTCCTCAAATGGTGAGATATCATCTTTTGAGAAAGCGTAAGTTCCACCAACTTCCACAAATAACCCTTTTGTATGAGCTAAGTGTAGCAATTTATATTTTACTGAAGCATTGATTTTGTTTTGAGGAATAAATGGCAAATAATCACCATTTTGTTGTTTACCAATTGTATAGGCGTAATTTCCATGAAGTTCTATTTGCTTTATTGGTACATAATTTAATCCTGTTTCGAAACCATATAAAGTGGAATTTGTTTGCCCGTATTTATATATTTTCTGCCCTGTGGTAATGGTATCAGTTGTGGGCGATAGAAATATATAGTTATCAATTTTATTATAGAATGTAGCTATATCGAAAGAGAATTTGGTGTTATGATAATGAAACCCAAGGTCAATTTCATTACTTTTCTGACTCTCTAGGTTTGGATTTCCTCTTTCGTACCTACTTTCGTGAATTCCATCTTGAGTAAGCTCAGCAATATTTGCTGTACGAAATGCTGATGCAATATTAGCTCTTAAGAATATATGCTTGCTTAGCTCATAAGTACTTCCTAGGGTATAACTCATATTATTGTATGTAGTATCAATACTGCGATTGCCACCATGCTCAACGGAATTGAAAGAGGGGATGTATACACTTCGGAAATCGTATCTGCTACCGAGCTGAATATGAAACTTAGAGCCAAAATCGTGCTGAAATAAAGCAAAAACTCCTAAGTCATTCTGAAAATAATTGGGAATTACAATCACAGGTGCATCACCTAATTTGTTTTGTGAATAATTTCCCTGAATGCCAAATATTATTTTACTATCATTATTTTTTGTTATTTCGTGTAATGTACGGCTAGCTTTCAATTCGTAACTGAAGGCTTGCAATGTCATATCTACAGCGTATATATCTTTAGTAAATAACCTTCTACGATTGTTTTGATATGAGAAGTTTGCTTGTAGTTTAGTTTTTCCTAAATAAATTTTGTTCTGACTTTTTATCATATTGAAATCCAAGTTTTGATAAAAATGCTCATGCGAATATTCATTATTATCAACTAATTGTTTTGACATATCGTTGGCTATACCTATTTGCGAACTTTTATAGATATAGGAGAGTTTATAACTTCCCAGTTTGCTATTTATTCCAGTATTGAAACTGAAATCTTTATCGCCAAAGCGACTGTTTATAACAGTTTCACCGCCACCTTGGGCAAAGTCTTTATGCTGCTGTATTCCTGCTCTTACGCCCCAAAATATTTTCTGCCCATGAGCTTTAACACCAATATTAGTCTGAAAACCATTGGTGTTTGCAAAATATACACTATTGATATCAGCCTCTAATTTCCCAACTGATGCAGGTTTTTCACTAATAAAATTAAGAACGCCACCCACAGCGTCAGCACCATAAAGTAATGAAGCAGGGCCTTTGATAAGCTCCACATTCTCAACGCCATAATTACTAACCAAATATGGATGATGCTCAGAGAATTGGAAATTACTCATCCTAAATCCATCAGTAAGTACAAGTACATTACTCAGGCTTAGTCCTCGAATGTTAGGTGTGCTAACGCCAGGACCTTGCGATATCATATTAAGGCCAGGGATCTTATCCATTTTGTCCATAATATTGATATTGGCTGTTGTTTCCAAATCATTGGCACTAATGCTTTCAACCTTAATTGCGTAATGATGTTGTGATGTATAGCCTGCAGCAGTAACTATAGCTTCATTTGCTTGATAATAAATCTCTTGCAAAGCAATTTCAAGATTTATTTTACTGTCGCTTTTAATATTAATTCTTTCGATATAAGTTTTATAACCTATAAATGAAACTTTGATTGTGAAATCACCATTGGGGAGGTCTTTTAACTCAAATTCACCATTTTTATCGCTGTAGGTACCTTTTTGTAATTCAGGTATATAAACGACTGCACCAACTATTTTTTCGCTTTTGTCGTTGTTTGTCACCTTTCCTTCTATGCTATTTTGCGCATAAGAGTAGGTAGAGATAATTAATAATATTAATAGTAATATATGTTTTTTCATTTGTATGAATTGATTTTTATCTAAAATATTTTCTTATTAAGAATTGAATAGTACGATAACTAGAATTCATATTACATACAGGGTTAAAGAATAATTACTGTTTGTAATAATATGAATTGCAGAGATATACGGGTATATCTTTGATAAGAAGGCTATAAAGGCAAGGCTTTTCAAATTTTTGATTAAGGAGCCCAGACGATAATTGTTGGGATGACTGATTCAAAAATAAAAATAACGAAGTACTTATCGCATTCTTGAAAAGATTAATTATACAAATGAAATAGGAGGAGCCCTGAGCCCAAAATGAAAGGAAAAACTATAAACAAAATCTAGATTTCGTGATTCTTGATGATTTATGAAAATGAAACTAAGAGAATTAAGCGATATTTCATCAGAAAATAAATCACTTACAGAGAAATCCCATAAACAGTTGCTATGCGTTTGTGTATTCTCTTCAAACGAAAGCCCATTATGCAGCTCATGCTCATGATGATCGAATAAAATAAAATGAAGTGAATTTAGAACAAAAGGAGTAGTAAATGCTATTAATAGCATTAAAGCTGCAAGTTTTGTCCTTAAAATGGAATTCTTGTTCATTTTATTATCATTGCTTATTAACTTCTACAAAAGTATAATAAAATAAATGAATAGCAGAATTAATTTTCACTAAATTTGCATGGATAAATTAGAAATGAACTTATTTCTTAGTTTATATAATTTAATAGGAAATCAAATTAGTCCCTTAATAAACCTAATATGGCAAATACTCTAATAAACGATAATTATACCATACACATTGATAACTCGATGAAGGCTTTGGTGGATTTTTTTGAAGATAAGAAAGATGATTTTTCATCGGTATTTATTCTTGTAGATGAGAATACTCACAGCGCATGTGTACCATTGCTATTGAGTAAAGTAGAATATTTGCAAGAGTCAGAAATACTCGAGATTGACGCAGGTGAGGAGCATAAAAACATAGAAACAGCAACAGGACTTTGGCATGCGCTATTGGAGAATGGTGCCGACCGCAATACCCTTATTATTAATTTGGGAGGTGGTGTTGTTTCTGATATTGGAGGATTTGTGGCGTCTACTTTTAAACGAGGAATTCCATTTATTAATATTCCAACTACACTTTTGGGGCAAATAGATGCTGCTGTGGGTAGCAAAACTGGTATAGATTTGGGAAATGCCAAAAATCAAGTGGGTGCTTTTGCACATCCTTTAGGTGTTTTTATTAATACCGACTTTGTTGATACTTTATCAGATAGAGATTTGGCATCAGCTCTTGGTGAGTTTATTAAGTACGCACTTATTTCTGATTATGTACTATGGAATATGCTCGTAAATCAAGAGTATGATAGGGATACAGACCTGGGTTTTATTATTAAAGAATGCTTAAGTATAAAAAATAAATTAATATCGGAAGACCTTTATGAAAAAGGTGCTCGTAAGATTCTGAATTTTGGACATACTGTAGGTCATGCTTTTGAGTCATTTTCAATGGGCAAGAATAATCGACAATTACGACATGGCGAGGCTGTTGCTCTTGGTATTATTGTAGAGCTTTATATTTCAGCGAAAGTAATGGGCTTGGATAATAATCTGCAGAAAAAAATTGAAAGCTATATTCTTAAGAATTTTAGTTTCTGCGCCATTGATAAATCAAATTTTGATGAATTGTTGGATTTAATGCGAAAAGATAAGAAGAATGTAAATAATAAAATATCTTTTGTATTAATTAGTGATATTGGAAAACCACATTACGATCAATTTATTGATGAAGAATTGATATTAGAAGCTCTTAAGTATTATTCTGAATTATAGCAAAATGACAGCAATTAAAACCATTAAGTTTAATACTAAAAATATCCAAAGAGATATACTGCTGCCACTATCCAAAAGCTTTTGTAATAGACAGTTGATGATATACTCCTATGCGGGTTGGGATATTAATGAATTAGAAATATCTACTGCCGACGATAGTGTGTTATTACAATCTATTTTGCTAGAAATTGAAGAGAACGAGCAGCAAAATAGTATTATTAGTTCCAAAAAAATATATTGCAAAAATGCCGGAACAGTTACTAGGTTCATACTGCCTTATATGCTTACTAAAAGTAAAGAATATATTCTAAAAGGTAGCGATAGGATGCAAAATAGGCCAATAATGCCTTTACTAAATTCTCTAGTAAAAAACGGAGGCAAAATAAAATCAATTGCCAATGATAACAGCCTTCCTTTTAAAATCAGCAGCTCAAAACTAAATAGCCATAATATAGAAATAGACATTAGCGAAAGTAGTCAATTTGCAAGTGCAATACTTATGATGTTACCATCGCAATACAGTAGTAGTAAACTATTGCTTAAAGGAGACTTATCATCAATGCCATACATTATTCTAACTTTAGAAATAATGAAACTATATGGAGTTGATTATAAAATAAATGGTCGTGAGATTTTATTAAATGGCAGATATCAAAAATCTAAGAATATAGTAAATCCAGAAAGAGATTGGAGTTCTGCATCATATTTTTATGAGTTAATTGCGATGAAAGGTAAAGGTGAACTACTGCTAAGAGATTTGCAATTGGATAGTCTGCAAGGCGACAGTATACTTGCTGACGTATTTGTTGGCTTGGGAGTAGAGTCCACTCAAACAGATTACGGCGTATTGATAAAAGCAAATAATAAGATTAATTATAACCAAAATATTGATTTTAATGATATTCCTGATCTTGCTCCAGCAATAATATGTAGCTGTGCTGCAATTGGTGTTATTGGAAAATTCACAGGCCTACAAAGCCTTAATCACAAAGAGAGTAGGAGGATGGATGTGCTTTGTGCTGAGTTGGATAAACTTGCTTATGATTTACGAGATAATGGCTTTGGAGAGTATCTTTTATTAAACTCATGTAAAGTTGATAAAAGTAAAAGGGATTTTTCAGAGATTACAATAAATACAGCTAACGACCACCGAATGGCAATGGCATTTGCACCTTTTGCTATCATTGGCAAATCTATAAATATCTCTGATCCAGAGAGTGTTGAGAAGTCTTTTCCTGATTTTTGGGGGGAGCTTTGTAATTGTTAATGGTTAGTTGTTAATTATTAATGGGTTTTCTGATGTGTTTCAATTAGCTCACTTTGATTGGCTTTTTAGCTCATAATTCACAATTTCTGAGCTGTATTTTGACTTTTGATGAGCTGTAATTTCAGATAAGTGATTATAATTAATATTTTTATTATAAGGTCTATCTTCACTGTATGCATGGTTTTAAATTATTTAAGTAATAATATTTGCCTTATTATATTCTATAAAGGTGGCTTATAATTGCTGTTTGGAATAAACTAGTATTTTTTCATTTATTACATTACTAATTTCTTCAGCTTTGTCAACTATCATAAAGTGTTCACCTTGATCAATAAGGATAGTGTTCTTTCCTTTAGGAGGTAATACTTTATCATTAGAGCCACCTATTTTTATTAGATTTTGTAATTGTAATTGATTCCTCCAATTTAGTAATTCTCTGATAGCCCATTTATTGAAATCCAAATTGGTATCATCTAAGATAGAGTTTAAGAGTTCTTTCTTGTTAGAGCCGAAAATAAAATAGACGAGTGCTTTAGGTGGATTAAGAAGCTTTTTAGGAATCAATTCTATTAATTTGGATTTACCTATGAGCTTTAAAATAGCAGGTAATTCTTTAGAAAATTCGATAGAAGAAATAATAATCGTAAATTTTGGTTTTGTGAGTTTACTAATCTCAGTTGCAATTAGCCCACCAAAACTTACTCCTAAAATACCAAAATCAGATTCATTTATAAGATTGTATTTCTCAACTAATCTTTTAGAATAATCAATAATTGATTCTTTGTTTTGGGGCTCAATCCACAAAATAGGAATTAATTCGTGCTCAAGAGTCAAATAATTAAAAACTCTTTCGTCTGCACCTAGTCCACTAATTGCAAATATCTTCATTTTAAGTATTTCTCTAATATTTCCAATAAAGTATTTAGAATATTACCTCTTCTTCCTCCTAAAAATATCAAAAATAGATTTCTTTTTATTCTCCGAAACTTTAGCGAAGGAAGATTCTTGACCTTTAGCTTTAGCGTTTGAATTTCCTTTTACTTCAGATTCCTTTCTAGGATTCTTATTAGTAGGTTTTTTCTTTCGAGGCTTATTACTATTCTTATTATTAGGATTATTAGACTTAACCTTATGCTCAACCTTCCTTTTTCCTTCTCCTTGTCCTTTATCCTTATTCTCAGTATCCTTTGGCTTATTGTTTCGAGCTTTGTTTCGATTTTCTTTGGGTTTATAATTTGCTTTTTTAACAACCCTTTTTTCTTCTCCTTCTGAGTTTTTATCTAATGAGCCTTTATCCTTATTTTTAGTATCTCTGGGCTTATAATTTGCTTTTTTAACAACCCTTTTTCCTTCTGAGTCTTTATCGAAGGATTTTCGCCCTTCCGCAGGTTTCCTTTTTCCTTGTCCTCCGGAAGCTTTAGCGTTGGAGGATTTTCTTCCTGAGTTTTTACCGAAGGATCCTTTTCCTCCTGATTGCCCTTTCTTATCAGTCTTAAAATTAGGCGCATCGCCAATAGATTTATCAAGATCAATCATATCAACCTTTCGCTCAATAAGTCTTTCGATGCGAACCATTTTATATTCATCATCTTTATTTACTAAAGTAATTGCCTCGCCCTTGGTTTCGGCACGTGCCGTACGTCCAATTCTATGTACATAATCCTCAGCATCATTTGGTACATCATAATTAATCACCAAATTAATATCTTTAATATCTATTCCACGACTTAGAACATCAGTAGCCACAAGTACTTTTGTTTTCTTGCTTCTAAAAGACAGCAATACAGCCTCTCGCTCTTTTTGATCGAAATCGGAAGAGATAGCCTTTGCAGGCACTTTACTGCGAGTAAGGGCTCTGCTAACTTCTGATACTTTCTTTTTTGTTGAAGTAAAAATTAGAATACTATTATAATCTTTTCTTTCCTTTATAATATCAATTATTAAAGGTATTTTCTGAGTATCAAACACCTCATATTTAGACTGTTTTACACCTGCTGCAGGCTTCGAAATAGCAATTTTAATCTCAAAATGATTATGAAGCATCTTAGCAGCTAACTTGTTTATGTCAGATGGCATTGTAGCGCTAAACATTAAATTCTGGCGTTTTTCTGGAAGATGCTTCATGATTTTATTAAGATCTTCCATAAATCCCATATCTAGCATTCTATCTGCCTCGTCCAGAATAAAATGCTTTAGATTAGATAAATCTACATATCCCATATTCAAATGAGATATAAGTTTGCCTGGTGTGGCAACAATTATATTTACACCATTTTTAATGGCAGCACGCTGGTCGTTAAACTCATTTCCATCACCACCACCATAAATAGCAATACTTGAAGCATCGGCATAATATGAGAAAGCTTGTATTTCTTGATCTATCTGCAATGCCAACTCACGAGTAGGGACTACAACTAAGGTGTCAATATTATTGCAAGGATTTTCGGCTAGTTTGTTTAAAACTGGTAGCATAAATGCTGCCGTTTTTCCTGTGCCTGTTTGCGCAGTAGCCAACAAATCAATGCCTTCCATTATCTTTGGAATTGCTTGTTCTTGAATAGGTGTAGGCTTTTTAAAACCTGTATAATATAGGGCGTCAGATATCCCTTCGTGGAAATTAAAATCATCAAATGTCATATGGCAAAAGTACATTATTTTTTATCAATAAAAACTTAGTAGTTTTGTGCATAATTGATTGAAAAAAGAATTGAATCAATCTTATATTATTATACTTTTACACTACAATAGAAAGATATTATATTTAATTATTAAACTCAGACCAATATGAAGCTAAATCTCGGAAAACCATTAGTATTTTTTGATTTAGAAACCACGGGAATTAATGCTGCCAGAGATAGAATTGTTGAAATAGGAGCATTAAAAATTATGCCTGATGGAAGTGAGCATAGATTGGAGCAAAGGATTAATCCTGGAATTAAGATACCACGTCAAACTTCTAATATTCATGGAATATTTGATGAGGATGTAAAAGACATGCCTACTTTTAAAGAGTATACTTCTGAACTACTGCAATTTATAGACAATAGCGATCTTGCTGGTTATAACTCTAATCGTTTTGATGTACCGCTACTAGTTGAAGAATTTCTTAGAGCAGATGTGAATTTTGAAATAAAAAACAGAAAACTTATTGATGTGCAAACCATTTTTATGAAAATGGAGCAACGATCATTAAGTGCTGCTTCTAAGTTTTATTTAAATAAAAAGCTAGAGAATGCACATACAGCTATGGCCGATGCTCAGGCTACATATGATGTTTTTATTGCTCAACTAGAGCGCTATAAAGAAATTCCTTATGAAGATAATAAAGGGAATCAATCATTTCCTGTAGTTAATGATATTAAGGAGCTGGCAAATTTTGCTACTTTTTCGCGAAATGTTGATTTAGCTGGTCAGATAATTTACGATGAGAATGATGCAGTAGTTTTTAATTTTGGAAAGCATAAAGGAAAAAAGGTTATCGATGTATTCAAAAAAGAACCTAATTATTATAATTGGATGATGAATGCTGATTTTCCCGCTTATACTAAGAAAGTACTTACTGAAATTAAATTAAAGGACTTTAATAAGGGCAATTAGTTTGCAATATGAGTAAAAAGAGAAAAAAAAATAAAAGTCTTAAAATAAAAAGTTGGATCATTATTACGATATCAATTCTTTTACTGCTGTTCTCTATTTTATTTATTTTTCAGAAACAATCTAAATATTATAGCCGAAAAGTCTACCATGAATTATTGAGCTTAAAAAAGAAAAAGCCAATTCCTTCGTCCAATAAAACAACAAATCTATATTCTGGCGTTAATGTTCCAAAGGGTGAGGTTTTTGGTATTGATATATCAAGGCATCAAGGTGAAATTAATTGGAAGCTTTTGGAAGAATTTCGATTTCGTTATAATAAAATAGACTTTGTATATATAAAGGCTACAGAATCAGTAGATTGGAAAGATAATAAATTTGTTAGGAATTGGGAGAATTCCAAAAAACATAACTTTATAAGAGGAGCATATCACTTTTTTAATCCTAATGTTAGCGTGGAGCTACAAATGGAAAACTATTTTGAATCAGTGAAGCTTAGCAAAGGAGATTTACCGCCAATGCTTGATGTGGAGCAGGAAAGTTTAATATCTAAAGAGGAGTATCGTAATGAAGTGCTGAGGTGTTTAAGGCTAATGGAATCACATTATAAAATGAAACCGATATTATACATAAATCAAGTATTTTATCGTAAGTATTTCAAAACAAATGATTTTAAAGAATATTCACTATGGATATCACGATTAAAAAAAACGGAGCCAAGACAATCAAACTGGGTTTTTTGGCAGTTTTCGCATTCTGCAATAGTGCCTGGCATTAGCGAATATGTAGATTTTAATGTTTTTAATGGTAGCTTAAATGTGCTAAAAATTATTCAAAAGAAGTAGTATTGAAAGGCTGTAAGCTTTGTATCTAAATAAAACAAATTATATGAAATGAGCATGACAATTTTTAATCTTATTTTGACCCACAGGGCAATGATTAAAATTTGTCTTGAGAGTTCCATATCACCAAATTAATAAATTTAAAATATATGAAATGAGCATGACAATTTTTAATCTTATTTTGACCCACAGGGCAATGATTAAAATTTGTCTTGAGAGTTCCATATCACCAAATTAATAAATTTAAAACATA
>Ga0164318_10007937_pt1 | contig 10291 bp, 9 predicted proteins | sample GuaBasSedimGuay9_FD_113734 | JGI IMG/M metagenome (GOLD analysis project Ga0164318, IMG submission 113734) | Subseafloor sediment microbial communities from Guaymas Basin, Gulf of California, Mexico - Guay9, Core 4571-4, 0-3 cm | ecosystem: Environmental > Aquatic > Marine > Hydrothermal vents >...
CTTCTACTTGCAGATGAAAGAACAATTGAAGATATAACAGGTGCACCAATTGGATTTGCAGGTCCTGTAGGGCTTAAAAATATTCCAATTTATGCTGATTATTCAATAAAAACTATTTTTAACGGCATCACAGGTGCAAATAAAAAAGATAAACATATCATTAATGTAAACCTTGATAGAGATTACAAAGTTGATAGATTCTTTGATATACGAACTGTAAAGGAAGGAGATATTTGTATTAATTGTTCCAATAAACTTATATTTAAAAGAGGAATTGAAGTTGGTCATATTTTTAAACTTGGTATCAAATATACAAAAAGTATGAATGTAAAATTTCTTGATAAAGATCATAAAGAAAAATATCCAATAATGGGCTGTTATGGAATTGGTGTTGATAGAACTATTGCTGCTATAATTGAACAGTGGAACGATAAAGATGGAATTATCTGGCCTATTACTGTTGCTCCATTTGAAATCATTGTTATTCCTGTAAATATAAAAGAAGAGACTGTAAAAAAGAGTGCAGAACAAATTTATGAAAAGTTAAATTCAAGATACGAAGTGCTTTTTGAGGATAGAGATTTATCACCTGGTTTTAAGTTTAAAGATGCTGATTTGATTGGAATTCCTGTGAAAATTATAATAAGTTCAAAAAATTTAAAAAATAATAAGATAGAGATAAAATTAAGGCGAACACAGAAAAGCGAGCTTATAGAAATTTCAGAGATAGAAAATAAAATAGAGGAGATAATTCAAAATGAGTATAAAATGTATGAAGTGTAAAATTTTTAGTAGTATAATAGCGATAATCTTAATACCAGCAATACTTTCAGCTGAGATGATATTCAATGATGTGCCACGAAATCATTGGGCTTATGATGCTGTTGCAGAACTTGCAGACAGAGGAATTATAGAGGGGTTTGAAGGGAAGGCTTCAAGAAAATTTAAAGGTAATAAACCACTTACAAGATATGAATTTGCTCAGGCACTTTTGAAAACTATTCATAAACTTGAAGCAGAAATTGGGGTAACAAGAGCAACAGGTGCTATTGATGAGGTTGATGTAAATGAGGTATTAAATAAAAGTGGTTTGGACAAGAAAGATGTTGAACTTTTGAAAAAGCTGATTGATGAGTTTAAAAAAGAGCTTGCAGATATGAACCTTAGGGTAACTGACCTGGAAGCAAAGCAGAGAAATATGGAATTATCTCAGCCTAAGACCCCTCTTTATGTAAGTATTGGATCGGCAATTATCTCTGTTATAGCACTTATAATCGCTATTGCAAAATAATGACAAAAAGATTTTTTAATTTACTTCTTCTTTTACTTCTATTACCTGTGCCAATAATAAGTCAAGATATAAATACTAATATTTCACCTTCACCTGAAAAAGCTCGGTTTATAGTTATTGATTCTGTTATAAGTAATCTTTCAAAAAGAAAATTAAAGAATTTATGCAAAAAATTAAATATAAGTTCTGAGGGCTCAAAGAAACAACTTATTATAAGATTAAGACATTTTCTTGAACTTGATAAAGAAAAAGAACAAAAGGAAATGCAGAAGAAAAAAGATTTAAAAGATGTTATCATTATAGAAAGAGCTGATGAAGGTGAATATGTTCAACTAAAAACAACTGACCAGGAAATTTTAACAGCTTCAGGAAATGTTCATCTGATTTATAATAAAATAAGGCTCAAAGCTGATAAAATAAAATTAAATACAAAAACAAAAGAGATGATGTGCGAAGGTAATGTAATACTTTTTGATGGGTCAAAAGAAATAACTGGAAAAAAAATTTTTTATAATTTAGATACAGAATATGGCATTATTTATGAAGGCAAATCAAAAATTGGAAGGATTATTTACAAAGGGAAGAAGATAAAGAAAGGGAAAAAAGATTTATATATTATTGATAAGGGACAGTTTACAAGCTGTAATGAAGAGCCACCGCATTATTATATTGAAGCAAAAAAGATATGGGTTTATCCTAAAGATAAGATTGTACTTCTGGATGCTTATTATGTTATTGCGGGTGTTAAAACCTGTTGGATCCCTGTTTATTTTAGATTTGAAAAAGGGACAGGCATAATTACCAGTTGGGGTAAAAGAAAAATTGATGGCTGGTATATGCAAAATACTTATAGATATAAAATTACAGATTATGATAGAGGTAACATAAAGTTTGACCATTATCAAAGGCGTGGGGAATATGTTGGTGTTGATTACCATTATTCATCCGATGATTCAGAAATAATAGCATCTGCTGGCGGGGCATACGATAAAAAATTATATGGTGATTCTAATATAAATCCTGAAACAGGAAAAATGGAACGGGAATATAGAGGTAAGGTGAGTTTTAAAAATCGTTATACTTTTAACAGAGATAAGGAAAATAAAAATTTTAATACAACAATAAGAATAAATTTTTTTAGACAATCAGATTATTCGTTTATTCAAGACTTTGAATTATATAGAAGCACAAGACCAGGATTTCATTACTATGATAAACCCATTATCTATAATGATATTTACAATCAGCAGGAAAATGATTGGTATATAAATATTTCTGACAATAGAAAAAATTCTTCTTTAAATATAAAAGCAAGATGGCATTTTGAATGGAATCCTGTACTTGAAGAGTATAAGATAAATACTACAGATTTACCAGAGATAAGTTATACAATAAGAGGAACATTATGGGAGCCACCAAAAGAAACACAAATTACAAATGTAAATGTTACAAATACAAATAAAGATAAAAAAACAGGATTTAGGTTTTATCCAAATTTGCAATACGATGTTAAATTAAATTTATATCATAAAGACTATTATAATACAACAACTGGTGAATATTTAAAAAGTATTGATTACAGAAAAGCTACTCTTGATATAAGCCGCTCATTTTCTTTTCTCAATCTCTTTCAATATAAACCATCAATAGGTTTAGGCGATGTTGCGTATTGGCCTTACAATGTGTCTGAATCTGAAAAGTACAATTATGAGAAGCAAACTTATAGTTATGGAAATTTTGAAGAAATATTACAATTAGGGCCTTCAAGTTTTAATGTAAGGGCACAACATAATCTTCAATGGCGATTTAAAGAACCACCCGAAGAAGATGAATATGGAAAAATCGTTCTACATAATGTTGAATTATCTCAAAATACCACTTTTATCAATGGATTAACTTTTTATGCCTCTACATCTTATGATTTGCGTGTAAAAAGGAATGAAAAATTAAAAGGCATTCAAAAGGAAAGGTTTTCTGATCTTAACACACAATTAAATTTGAGCGCAATTAAGAATATCACTATTTCTGAACGATATATTTATAGCATAAGGAATTCACAACCGTTAACAAGTAACTTAACATTTTCATACACAATTTCTGACTTTTATTTTCCTTTCATAAAAAAAGCTGAGCGTTTTTCTGCAAATTTTTCCTGGAACCATAATTTTCCAAACCCACGCGCAAGTCTGCTTAATATAAATTTTTCTCTTAACCTCAAAATAAGTGAAACCTGGCAGATAAAGCTAAGCACACATTCTGTAAATGAGCGGCTATATTTATATTCAAAATATCTTGCAGAGAAATACCGATTAGAAGAGACAGAAGAAAATGCAGGTGAATATGAACACAGAAATTTTTTTAAAGACCTTTTAAATTCAATCAATATTTTTGAACCTTCAAAAATGCGTAAGTCCTATTTTAAATTAAGAAGTGCAAATATAGAGGTAACCCATGATTTACATTGTTGGGAGATGGCTTGTGGATATACCCTGCAACAGCGCTATTTAAATTATGGAAAATATACACAATATCCATACTTTGAACATTCTTTCTGGCTTAGAATAAATATGAAATTTGAGTCCCGTATAGGGGTCCGAGAGAAGCTCCGCACAGAGCCACCAGAAATTATTGAGTAATTCTTTTTCTATATAAGAATATTGAAAAAATATTTTATAGTTAGTATTATATAAGAAATAATGAATAAAAATTTTTATAAAAGAGTATTTAGCAATTTAAACGGCAGACAGCAGAAAATTTTACGTCCCACTTTACAGCCTGTAAGTATGGGCAGGTTTCATAGTTAACTAAGTGAGCCCTTCATTGAATGTTCGTTATTTTTAGATGAAAGTCATATTAGTTATAGATGATGATAAGTCAATAAGAGAGACTGTGAAAGATGTGCTTGAAGATGAAGGATATAAAGTGCTTACCGCAGAAAGCGGGGCAAATGGAATTAAGATATGTAAAAATAATAAAGTTGATATTGCAATAATTGATATATGGCTTCCACAAATGGATGGAATTACAGTTCTTCAAGAAATAAAAAAAATAGATAGAGATATAAAATCAATTGTTATTTCAGCGCATGGGTCTGTTCAAACTGCAGTGGAATCTTTAAAATTAGGTGCAATTGATTATCTTGAAAAACCTCTCTCGTTAAGCAATCTCATAGATGCAGTAAAAAAAGCTGCAGAGGAATAATTGTTTAAAATACCAACCTCTCTATGTGAGTTTTAAAATTAACCGTAAATTGATGTGAGCAGGAACCAGCTCTGGCTGTTTACTGTTATCGTAAACTTAAGCAAAGAATTGGCATTTTATAATTGTTATGTTTACTTATTTAAAAAATAAATTTTTATTTATCCTTTCCGTCAATCCAATATGCTGGCAATTCCTGTCCTGTATATACGATTATCAATTTTCAGTTTTAATTGTTAATTTTCCATTAACCAAATAGATTGACTGATTTGGTTAAGTTATTTAAGAAATATTAGGATTTTACGAAGTAATTATTGAAATATATAATGAAATTTTGTATACTCAATAAAAATTATTATCAGGAATTAAAAGATGTTAGAATTTTTATTAATAGCGGGTTCTATAATATTAATTATATTTATAATTATAATTTTTAAAAGCTTATTAAAAGAGCGTTCTTTAGAAAGAATTGAAAAACATATAAAAGAAAAGAATTATCGTTACGCCACCACATTTCTTTCCAAAGTTATAAAAAAGGACCCACAAAATGTAATTGCTTTATGGTATTTAGCAAAATGTTATGAAGCAATGGGAAAAAACAAAGAGGCACTACCTATATTACGCAGAATAGGTAAAAGTCCTTATGCATTTAAAGAGATAAAAGAGGGTGATTACCACTTATTATTAGGTAATGTGTTATATAAACTTGACAGAAAAGATGAAGCAATAAATGAATTTTTATTGGTTACTCAATATTCTCCTGCCAATTCATTTGCCTATTATATGGCAGGTAAATTGTTTTTTGAAAAAAGAGATAATGACACAGCTTTGAAATTTTTACTTAAAGCAATAACTATTAACAAGAATGATTATAAAAGTCATCTTTTAGTTGGCAGGATATTTTATTATATTGGTTTACTTAATAAAGCTCATACTTATATAACAAATTCTATACATATTAATAAAAATTGTTATATTGCATATTATTATCTTGCTCTTATAGAATTTAAAAGGGGCAATTATACAAAAGCAATTGATTATGCTGAAGTTGCACTAAAAGATGAAGCATCTGAAAAACGTTTAAAGATTCTTTTCCTTATTGGTAATTCATATGAAAAATTAGATGATATAAATAATGCTATAAAATATTATGAAATTTTATCAGAAGAAACTCCTCTATCTCATCCATTAAAAAAAGAAGTATATTATCATCTTGCTATAAATTATGAAAAAATGAATCAAACCATAAATGCGATGTTGATATGGAAGAGATTATACTATATGGCACCAACTTATAAGGATGTATCTGAGAGATATTTGAAATATAGTTCAATAGAAAATGAAGAGATTATAAGAAAGATTATTGAGGCGTCTGAAAGTGAAATATTAAAATGGGTAGATAAAATATTGAAGAAATTGGCACTGGAAAAAATTAGCCATAATTTTGTTTCAGCTAATGTTATTGAAATTAATGCTTCAGAAATAAGTAGTAAATTTTCTACATCTGTCCTAATTCATTTTAATAGAAATCTTGATATAGTAGATGTAGGTATATTAGAAAGTTTTTTTGAGAGACTGAAACTTATGAATTGCAAAAGAGGGATATATATATGTATAACAGAATTTACATCAAAAGCTATATCATTTTCTTCAAGATATGCGATAGATTTAATACCTCGGAAACAACTTTTAAAATTACTACGTAGTAATGTTTAAATGCTTGTAGTAGTGCTATATTTTCTATCTTTACAAAAATTAATTTCTGGAGTTCTGTTACAATAGCTTCTTATAAGCTGTAAGGGTGTTGAAAGATTACCCCCATTTTTAAGGAAGCCTTTTATAATAAGTTGTAAAAACAGACCTTTAGGTCTGTTAAATATATTAAATTAACACACCTAAAGGTGTGTTTCTACATTTTTTTTCAACACTCTTTACAAACTGTTGACTTTTTGTTTTAAATTTTTTATATTGATGGACACATTTTTATAAAGGTAAGAATGAATGAAAAGTAAAAAAATCGCTGTATATCCTGGCACATTTGACCCTGTAACTTATGGACATATTGATATTATAAAAAGAGCTGCAAATATATTTGATAAACTAATCGTGAGTGTAGCTAAAAATGTCCATAAAGCTCCTGTGCTTTCAGTAGATGAAAGAGTAGAATTACTCAATGAAATTGTGGCATCACTTGGTGTTGAAAATATTGAGATTGATTCTTTTGATGGTTTACTTGTGGATTATTTAAAAAACAAAAATGTAAAACTTATAATTAGAGGATTACGTGTAGTTACTGATTTTGATTATGAATTTGCTTATGCATCAATGAATCAGAAGCTCTGTCCTGAAATTGAAACTGTTTTTTTAATGACAAATGAGAAGTATTCTTTTATAAGTTCAACTTTAATTAAAGAAGTAGCTATGCTTGGCGGAGATGTTTCTGGGTATGCACCAGAAATTGTTATTAATAAATTGAAGAAGAAATTTAAAGAGGTAAAAAAATGAATTTTATAGAAGCGATAAAATCAAAAGTAAAATCAAAAGGGTTATTAAGAATAGTTTTACCTGAATATAAAGATGAGCGAATCTATTTTGCTGCAGAGGAATTATTAAAACAGAATCTTGTAAAAGAGATATATTTTACAGGTGATGAAGATTTTATTAAGAATAAAGCAAAAGAACTTGGGACAAACATCAACAGGATAAAAATAATTCCTATTGAAAAAAGTGAATATTTTGATGAATTTGTAAAAGAGTATTATGAATTACGAAAATCAAAAGGAATGACAGAAGATGAAGCAGGCGAAGTAATGAAAAACGAGCTTTATTTTGGTGCAATGCTTGTAAGAAAAGGTTTTGCTGATGGAATGGTTGCAGGTGCTATGAATACTACAGCAAATGTTGTTCGCTCTGCGATAAGAGTTATTGGCACAAGAGAAGGAATAAATACTGTTTCAAGTTTTTTTGTAATGATAGTTCCTGATTCTCCTTATGGAGAAAATGGTTTATTATTTTTTGCTGATTCAGGTGTTGTAATAAATCCAACAGCGTCTCAGATGGCTGATATAGCGATTTGCACAGCTGATTCAATGAAAGCCCTTATTGGGTGCGAGCCTAAAGTTGCATTTCTTTCTTTTTCAACAAAAGGTAGTGCTTCTCACATATCTATAGATAAGATTACTAATGCATTAAAAATTGCTCAACAGAAACGTCCAGATATATTAATGGATGGGGAACTGCAAGGTGATGCAGCATTAGAGATGCGTGTAGCAAAAAAGAAAGCTCCTAAAAGTAGTGTAGCTGGAAAGGCAAATGTTTTAATTTTTCCTGATTTGAATTCTGGAAATATTGCGTATAAACTTGTTCAGTATCTTGGAAAAGCAGAAGCATATGGTCCAATTCTACAGGGCCTTGCAAAACCTGTTAATGACTTATCAAGAGGCTGTAGTGTAGATGATATTATAGGGGTAGTATGTATTACTCAACTTCAGGCAATAGCATCAAAAAAATAAAGGTGTAAAGATTATGGAAAGAACACTTGTTATAATAAAACCAGATGCTGTAAAAGATAAACATATTGGAGAGATAATTTCAAGATTTGAAAAGGCTGGCTTTGAGATTGTCTCATTGAAAATGTTGCAGATGACAAAAGATGAGGCTGAAAATTTTTATTATGTGCATAGGGGTAAAGATTTTTTTGATGAATTAATAAAATTTATGATTTCTGGTCCTTGTGTTCCAATGGTATTAGAAGGTGACGATATTATAAAAAGAGTAAGAGATTTTATAGGAGCAACGGAGCCCAAAGAAGCAGAGCCAGGAACTATAAGAGCAGATTTTGGAACAAAGACACCTGAAAACGCTATACATGCTTCTGATTCTATTGAATCAGCAAAGTTTGAGGTTAATTTCTTTTTTCCAAATATGGCATTTTAGAACATAGAACAATAAAATTTTATAAGGAATATAGGAGAAAGGAGAAAATTATGGCATTACCAAAATACAGAATATCAAAAGCAAAAAGTCGGTCAAGACGTGCACATTATTTAAAAATAAATGCTGGGAACCTTTCTACTTGTCCTCAGTGTGGTGCAGTCAAACTTCCACATAGAGCTTGTCCTGAATGCGGCTTCTATAAAAATAGAAAGGTTTTATTTAAAAAAGAAAAGAAAAGAGCTGAGGGTAAAAAATAATTATGAAAATAGCTGTTGATATAATGAGCGGCGAAAAAGCTCCTGAAATTTTAATAAAAGGAGCTATTGAGGCTTCAATGGAATTAGATAATGCAAATATAATACTTGTTGGAGAATCACAAATAATTGAGCAGTCATTAAAAAATTATGCTTATAATGATGAAAGAATAAGTATTGTTCATTCATCAGAAGTGATTACAATGAATGAGATACCAACTCAAGCGATAAAGCAGAAGCCTAATGCTTCTATTTTTGTTGCAGCAAGGCTTGTAAAAGACGGGTTAGCTGATGCTTTGGTTTCTCCAGGGAATACAGGGGCAACTTTTACAGCAACTTATATGTATTGGGGCAGACTTAGAGGTGTAGCAAGACCAGCTATTCTTGCACTTATACCTAAAATCTCTGATAAATTTACTGTGATTTTAGATGTTGGCGCTAATCCAGAATGTAAGCCTATTCATCTTGTGCAATTCGCCGCTATGGGTGAGGCTTATGCCTCCACTGTTATGGGAATTGAAAAGCCTAAAATAGGCCTTTTGAGTAATGGCACAGAGATTTCTAAAGGCACTGAAACTACACAGAAAGCATATAAAATTTTAAAAAAACTTCCTTTAAATTTCGTTGGCTATATTGAAGGCAGAGATATATTTAGAGATGATATAAATGTTGTTATTTGTGATGGTTTCACAGGAAATATACTTTTAAAAACCATTGAAGGATTAGGTAGAACATTGCTTTTGATTTTAAAAAACAATATAAATAAAAGTGCTTTTTCCAAAATTGGGGCAATATTTATGAGTAATACTTTTAAACAACTAAAGAAAAAAATGGATTATGCAGAGTATGGTGGTGCACCTTTGATAGGAATAAATGGGACTTGTATTGTTACTCATGGAAGTAGCAATGACAAAGAAATAAAAAATGGAATAAAAGTAGCTTCTAAAATGCTTAATTATCACCTAAATAATATAATAGTAGAAAAGTTAAAAGAATATAATATAAGTAAAATTCATTGGTTTAGATGGGAATAAAATTTTTTTATAAAAAACTTGACATTTAAATTGAATATTTATTAAATTTAGAAAATTTTTTTGGGAGGATTTAAGAAATGGAAATAAGTTTAGAAGGAAAAGTATCACTTATAACTGGTGCAGCAAGGGGAATAGGAAAAGCAATTGCAAATAAACTTGCTCTTGCTGGTTCAGATATTATAATTGCCGATCTTATGTATGATGAGGCTCAAAAAACTGCTAAAGAGATTTCTACACAGGGTGTTAAAGCTTTTCCAGTATCTGCTAATGTAGCAGATTTTAATTCTGTTGAAGAGTGTGTAAAAAAATCTATTGATGAATTTGGGAAAATTGATATTTTAGTAAACAATGCAGGTGTTACAAGAGATACATTGATTTTAAGAATGAGCCCAGAAGATTGGGATTTTGTATTGAATGTAAATTTAAAAGGTGTATTTAATTTTACAAAAGTAGTGGCACCATATATGATAAAGCAGAGAGCAGGTCGTATTGTAAATATAGCTTCAATTGTTGGAATTACAGGAAACATTGGTCAAGCAAATTATTCAGCAAGCAAGGGCGGAGTTATAGCATTCACA
>Ga0164318_10007938_pt1 | contig 10291 bp, 5 predicted proteins | sample GuaBasSedimGuay9_FD_113734 | JGI IMG/M metagenome (GOLD analysis project Ga0164318, IMG submission 113734) | Subseafloor sediment microbial communities from Guaymas Basin, Gulf of California, Mexico - Guay9, Core 4571-4, 0-3 cm | ecosystem: Environmental > Aquatic > Marine > Hydrothermal vents >...
AGTTGTCTGTTTCCAGTCAATACATTTCCATCTTCATCATAATTTACACCTTCATATTTTGTATAAGGATATTGGTCGTTATCAGCAGCTAATTTGTAAGGATGATGTTCAGCAAGTTCAATTTTATTTGCTAAAGCTGATACTCCAAATTCATTTCTCACGGTAATTTGTGTTCTTCCTTTTGTAAGGTTTGAACCTCTTTTTGTAGTAATTACAATAACACCACTACCAGCTCTTGACCCATACAGTGAAGCTGCTGCTGCACCTTTAACTACCTCCATACTTTCAATATCGTCTACATTAAAATCAGCCAAAGAAGTTTCAATCATGTTACCATCAACAATAATAAGTGGTGCTTGATCTCCTATTATAGAGGTAGAGCCCCGTAAACGAATAGTAGAACCACTACCAGGTGAACCAAAAGCACTTTTCACCATTACACCAGGAATTTTACCTTGCAAACTTCCCGCTGCAGATGATGCAGGAACTTCATTTAGTTCTTTGCCTTTTATTTTCACAACAGTAACGGTTAGTTTTTTTGATGGGGTATTATCTGCTACGCCTGAAACTACAATTTCATCCAAATTAAAATTATCAGTTTCCAAATTAACTATTATTTGTTCAGATGTATTAAAGTTTACTTCTTTTGTTTTATACCCTAAAAATGAAATAACTAGAACTCCTGTTTCTACATTTGAGCTTAAGGTAAAATTTCCATCAAAATCGGTTATGGTAATTATAGTAGTACCCTCAATCATCACTTTTGCTCCAGGTAAGGGCATACCTAATTCATCTAAAACAACTCCTTTTACAGGAAATATATCAATATTAAGTTTATCATTATTTAAACTTGTTATTTTTGCAGCTTTTCTTGTTAAAACGTAATAATCTTTTCTTAGCTTTTTATATTTTAAATCAGAATTTTTAGTCAGCTCACCTAAAGCCAATTCAATATTCTTTTTATTAAGAATATCACTTAGATTATTTACTTTAATATTTTTAATATCCGAATCATAAGTTATAAATACCTTATACCTATTTTCAATTTTTTTTATCACATCAGCTACTTGCATTTGACCGTTAGCCCATATAGAATTTGACAATCCCATAATGATAAGTAAATTAATAAAAACAAACAGTTTTCTCATATGTATTTATTTATTTTAATGTGTACCAGTTAGGTTAATTTAAAGCTCAGAAAACTTATTTTAGAATAATAGAGTCTTGTTTTTGGACAATATCTGTTTCTAAAATTGTTATTAAGGCTTTAATCACTAAATCCAAATTATCGGCGGGCGCCGAGCCGCTAATTCGTTTATTCAGAAGCATTTTGTTTTCAATGACAAGAGTTTTACCATAACGTAATTTTATCATTTCAACAAGTTCAGACATAGTAAAATCATCAAAATTTAATTTGTTTGACAACCATGCCATATGTATTTTTTTGTTTGTTGTTTTAATTTGAAGATCTTTATTTTTTTTATGATAAATAGCAATTTCGCCAACTTTTAGAATAGTTGGATTTATTTTTTCATTTGAGAAACTATTCATTTGTATGCTTCCTTCTGTCAGCATTACACTTGTGCAAACCTCATCATCCCTCACATTAAATTCAGTACCTAAAACTGTAATGTTAAAATCATTGGTTTGAACAACAAATTTCTTCCTGCTCTTATCCTTTTTTATACTAAAGAAAGCTTCTCCTTCAAGTTCAATCTCTCTGTTAAAATCTCTAAAAATAGACTTACCATAGGCTATTTGAGCATTTCTATTCAATGTTACTACTGAATTGTCAGGTAAAACTATCGTTTTTAATTCATTAGTATTATTTGAGTAATATACTGTTCTATTGTATTCGTTATTAAAAAGGAAGGTTAAAAACATTAACCCGATAAACACAGCAGCTATTTTCAGGTAATAGTTAATTTTATGTTCCCTTTCAATCTTTTGAGCTGTATTAATTTTTATATCAATTAATGTTTCTATTCTCTTTTTATTGTAGCTTTTAGCATTGGGCATAACAGCACTCCAACCTAGTTTACTCTCGTCAATAACTTTCTCTATAGAAGGGTATTCTTTAATCAATTCTCTTAACTTAGCTTCTTCGCTATCGTTAGTTTCTTTAGCTAAGTGTTTAGCAATTAAGTTCCAATGTTTTTCTAACATTATTAAAATCTTTTCTAATTATTATATAGTTATCTTTTTTAACCTTCTATATTATTATAGATAGGTTTTATTTTCAAAAACCCCTATCAATTTCCATTTTATGTTTTTTTTGGTTCAAAAACATAAAAGATTCTATTGTAGAATTATTTTTTCAGTAAATACGTCTTTGTTCGTTTGGATTTTTAATAAATAAATTCCTTTATTCCAGTTTCCAACATTTAATTTCAATTTATTTCCATTTTCTTCTGCAAAAGTATTAAAAATAACACTTCCATTTAAAGTAAAAATTGTTATTTGTTTATTGGTATTTGGTAGGTTAAATTCAATATTTAACTCATCTATTGCTGGCTGCGGATATATTTTAACATTATTATTTAAATTCTCAATACTATTTACAGATGTAGTAAGCTTGTTAATACTTTTTTCTTCTGACCAACTTTCAATAGTCCATTTGTCTTTGTATTTTGCACGAACACGATATTTATAATCACTATAATCATTAATATTAATTGTATAAAAATTATCAGTAATAGAATTACTTAATGTAATCCAATCAAAATCATCTCTTTTCACCTGAAGTTCAAAAGTATTTTCATTGAATTTACTTGTATAATACCAACTAATTTGTGTTGTATTTTTGTCAGAATCGATACTTGGCTCAATAAGTTCAGGCACGGGTAACATATCAAAAACACCACCAGTAATAATTGAGTAGCCACCAGCATTAAAGTCCCCCTCAATGTTATACCAGGCATTACTTGAACCCCACCAACCCATATTTAAATGGTAAAAATCATCATCACGCACACCATCGCAAACAATAGCATGTCCGGCTCCGTTTGTAGCATAAACAGCAAACTGAACAGGTAAGCCATCTGTTAAATTTTGTTTTACATATTGCCAAAAATAGGGATGACTAGTTGATTCATGGTGTGATGTATATCTGAAATGCTGAATTCCGGCACGTGCTATTTTATTAACATTTGAAGTTGATCCGGCAGACTCAAAAAGCATATCAATAGGAACGGCTGCGTGAAAAGCAAGTTGACCTAAAGCCTCTCTTTGCACAGTTGAACTTGTAAAATTATAATATTTTTCAAGAATATTATCCCAATTGTAATAGGTGTCTTCAAAATTGGCTGATAAATTTCGTTCACTCCCATTATCGTAATAGCTATAAGTTCCTATTCCGTGAACAGGCCAATTAAAATAATGCATTACGGTTGTAAATGTAAGAGCCACACAACCAACAGACCAGTTATTAGGTGTATGTGTATTGGTAACGTTAATATTTGTCCCATTTTGGTCAATGCACTTTGATTGTCCGTACAAAGATGCAAGTAGAGGGCCATAAGTGGTTATTTTTATACTTTTTTTGGTGCTCTTATTAAGTAAATCATTCCATTTCAAGTCATTTTTTCCTTTTATGAAATATCTAATATTTTTTTTCATTAGTTTGTAATCCAAAACCAGTAGTTCTGATAAAGTAATATTATTTTCATTTTTTTCAGAAGAAAATCTATTTTCAAAAGAAAATGCTTTTATGGGGGCAAATTCTTTTCTTGTACTTATTACCACAAAACTATTTGGATAATTAAAAACCAATGCTAATGTATCTTTTTTTTCTTCGGAAATAATAGGTATAAGTACGTAATCTTGATTTAACAAAGACCTATTCTGTAACATTACAAAGTTTTTTAGAACTTCTTGTATTTCAGCATTACTTGCTTTTTGCGAATATACAGATAAACTAATGAAAACTAAAAGGAATGTAAGTATGTATTTTTTCATTTTTAAAATTATTAAAGCAGCCTATTATTACTGTAAATGCTTTGTTATGAACTTTATCCGGCTTAAGGATTCACCTATTCTCCTTGATTTGCAATTGTAATCTCAATAGTATCAAATATAGAAATTTCGTCTTTTGAAGTGACAATTACCGAAACGGTTCCATTACCATCGTAAGTTCCACTGGCTACAAGTAAGCCTGTTGCATCTATACTTGCATTTGTAGAAGAATCTGCATCTATACTCCAAATTAACTGTTTATTTTTTGCATTTTCCGGTAAAACTTCAGCTATAAGTTGTAAAGTTCCTCCGTTTTCAGTAATCTCGAACTCACCTTTTTCGCTACTAATAGTTACATTGCTAACATCAATAGGTGTAGCATTAGCAAACTGGTTAAAATAATCTAAAACTTCCCGAAAAAGAGATTCGATGTATGGAGAAGGTGGGTTTTTAAGCCTCGCCATTTCAAAAGTAAAAGTTAGTACTTTATAATCTTGAGTTTCATTATAAATACCTGCAAAATATTGAGATAAACTATGTCCTGAAGGTCCCATTTGATAAACCGCTTGTGCATCATCAGCAGGTTCGCAAGCATCTACTCCCCACATAGTACCACTTGAGAATGACCACTTTACAGGACTAGTTTGACAGATTCCATTATTGACTACTGCATCAACTTGTGGTAAACCAACAGAAACATCATTACTGTTTGGTGTTCGTTCTACATATTTTTTTATACCTAAATAATCATGAGCAAAATCTCCTTCTAAAAAACTAACTGGAGGGCTTGAGTACCTGTCTCGCAAAACATCAAAACCTTGCAGCCAAAGCATTCCACCTTGGTCTAAATAAGTCTTTAATGCCTCATTATCAGTATCATTACCATTCCAAAAGTAAGTATCAACATAATCATTTCCTGTATACCAAATAACAAGTTCATAATTTGAAAGCAGACTGGCTGATGGTGATTTTTTATGGTCAGCTGCGTCAAATAAATCATATTGATAACCAGCAACAATAATTGCTTTTTTTACAGAATCTACACGAGTTAAATCATAAGAATCGTGTACTAATAGAATGGATAAGTCTTGTGCTAACAAATTATTTATTGAAAGGCTTAAAAGCAATAGAAAACTTACTGTTTTTGTCATAATCAATGGTCTGGAGCGTTTTTATATTTATGATACAAATTATTGGCAAACCCCTTATTTGTAAAAAAATGAGCTACTTTCATTTTCAAGCAGCTCATTTTTAAAGTTTCTTCATAGGCACGTAAGTAACTGTGTTCTAAATTTAGTCTATAATAAATTTAGATGAAGAAATAGAATTATTAGTATGAATACTCATAAAATAGATGCCTGAACTTAAGTTTCGAACATTTAATTTTTGATTATTAATACCTGGTTTTGCATTCATTTCTTTTTGAATTACCCTATGACCTGTATTATCAAATACGATTATTTGAACTTTATCGAATGCAGTCATGGCAAACTTAATATTCAAATCATCACTTGTTGGATTTGGATAAATTGAGAAAGACAAAGTATTCCTTTCGATATTGTTAATCGAAGTTGGGTCATAATTAGCAAAATAATCAATAAATTCTTTTGTAACATCATTAACTGTTTCCTGAACAACCACTGACCCATCACCAAGCATAGCTAATTCAGAACCATTTGAAATTACTGTTCCTCCGCTAGCAGGCTCATTCATCACAATAGTTGGAAATTCTGACCATTCATGTGATGAAGTAGGAAATTTATATAATGCGGTTGCATTATCAGTAATTGCATAACCCGCACCATGCCATAAAGTTGACCATGCAAAACTAATTGGAGAAGTTGTTGTAACTACATTTTCAGCAGTTATTTCTATCTGGGAAATTCCATCATCATTTTTCCCAGATCTAATGTACTGACTGACTCCCATATAATCGTAAACATAATCTCCTGCAGCAAAGTCAATAGTTTGACCAGCACCACCTAAATCATCATCAGGTCTTCCAAAAATATCACGCATTATCTCTAATCCTGAATGGAAAAATATACCTCCGTTATCAATGTAATCAATAATTGCAGAATTTGCTTTTACGGCATTTGCTCCATTTGCAGTTGTATCACTCACATCCCACAAATAAAGGTCTATATAATCGTTTCCCGTATACCAGAAAACCATATCAAAATGAGACATGTAGTCAGCACTTGGAGCACTCCCTGCAGTTTCAGTATTATATAATATATGAGTATAACCTGATTCTGTTAAAGCCGTATTAATATTCAAGTATCTTTCATTATAGCCTGAACCATCATTATCATTAACCAAAAGAACAGTAAAGCCTGTCATTGCCTGACCAATAATACTAATTTCAAGAGTGTCAGCAAATTCCGGTTTATCATTTGAAGTTGCAATAGCAAAAACAGGGCCATTTCCTTCAATTGTACCACTTGCAGTAAGCAACCCATCAGGGCTAATAGTTGCTGGTACAGAACCGTCTCCTAAACTCCATGTTGCTGTTTTATTTTCAGCACCTTCGGGTAAAACCGTGGCAACAAGTTGTAAAGTTCCGTTTTCTTCAGTAATAGATACTGCTCCAGATTCACTGCTAACAGCAACTTCATATACATGAACTTTTGAAGTGTTCGCAAAATCATTAAAATAATCTAAAACTTCTTCATAAAGAGGATTTAGGTTTGTTTTTAATTGACTAGGGTCAAAAGTAAATGATAATGCTTTAAACCCATCGGTTACTTCATTATAAAAAGCAGAAGAATTACCTGCTAAGGCATAACCTGTAGGACCCATTTGATATACATCTTGAGTAGCAGCAAGAAGTTCACAACCTGCAACATAATTCATAGTGGCATCACCTAACCAATAAAGAGGGTCAATAGTACAAATTCCATTAGCAGCAACAAGGTCTAATTGAGAAACACCTAAGTTACTATCATCCATATAAGATGAAACTGCAAATTTTTGAAGGCCTAAATAATCGTAAGCAAAGTCACCTGACACAAAATCAACAGGTGCAACTCCATATCTGTCGTAAAGGAAAGTCAAACCCTGTAACCAAAGCATTCCTCCATTATCTAAGTACGATTTTAAAGCAGCGTTTTCAGTTTTATCACCATTCCAAAGGTAAGTTCCATCTTCATCGTTACCTGTGTACCAAATTACTAATTCAAAACCCGAAAGAAATTCAGCAGAAGGTGCTTGAGCATTAGTTACAGCATCAAAAACAGTATATCCATAACCGGCCGTTGTAATTGCAGTTTTGATTACATCAATTCTAGTCTCATCACTTGAATTATCTTGTACTAAAAGGATAGAAAGGCTATCAGGTATTAATGATTTTATTTCAACAACATAAGTGTCAGAAACTTTGCTTCCATCATTAGCTGTAGCCGTAATTATAACATTTTCGGGAATATCTGTTGAAGTTAATACACCTGTTTGTTTAATACTTGCATTTGCATCTTCATTAATACTCCATGTAACAGAAAGGTTACTTGCGTCAGCAGGAGTAATAGCTACGGAAAATTGCAATGTACTTGATAAATCAAGAACAATAGCATCGTCAGTAGCTGAAATAGTAACAGTAGCAACAGATGTTTTGTCTGTATTTGCAAATTGATTGAAATAATCTAATGTTTCTAAAACAAATTGATTTGTCATTGAAACAGTTTTTAATTTTCCTGTCTCAGTAGATGTCGTTAATGCTTTGAATCCATCAGTTACCTCATTATAAACACTCGCACAGTAGCTAGCATGTTGGTGAGTAGAAGGTCCTGTTACGTAAATACCTTTAGCAGAAGCTGTAATTTCAAAAGCATCAATAGTATACATGGTACCCCAAACCCAAGTTAATGGATCTACAGTAGAAGTAAAATTATTTTCTGTTACTAAATCAAACTGAGGAATACCTATAGTAACATCTGAACTTCCAGGAGTTCTAATAGCATATTTTGAAATACCTAAGTAATCATAAACAAAATCACCTGCAACAAAAACATCATCAACAGCATATCTTTCATTAAGGAAACTTTTACCTTGTAACCAAAACATTCCTCCATTATCTAAGTACGTTTTAAGAGCAGCATTATCAGTATTATCACCATTCCAAAGATGCGTTCCATCTTGATCATCACCTGTGTACCAAATAACTAATTCGTGCGCTGATAATAATTCTACACTTGGAGTATTATTTTCTGCAACAGCATCAAAAATTGCATAATGATAACCCGCAGTAGTAATGGCTGCCTTTAGTACATCTGCACGGCCTGGATTGTAATCACTGTCATGTATAAATAAAATTGAAAGTTTATCCTCTACTGTAATTGTAATTTCTTCTGTAAGATTACTTCCATCATTTGTAGTTGCAGAAATAACCACTGTTCCATTTACAGAAGTAGGGGTAAATAAACCATTACCATCAATACTTCCGCTAGTTTCACCACTAACAATTGCCCAAGCTACTGATTTATTGTCAGCCGCTACAGGTAAAACATCTACTGAAAGTTGAAGAGTACCATAAGGTGATACCGTTGTAGTAGGAGCTACAATAGAAAAGCTAGTAACAGCTGTTTTTGTGGTATTTGCAAATTGATTAAAATAATCCAAAGTCTCTAGGAAAAGAGGTTCGATGTAATCAGCAGCAGGATCTTTAAGTCTTGCAGTTTCAGTAGTAAGAGTAAACACTTTAAAGTTGGCAGTTTCATTATATACCCCCCCAAAATACTGAGCTAAAGTATGTGTAGAAGGCCCCATGTTATAAACACCTTGAGCATCGTCCGTAATTTCGCAAACTTCAACACGCCACATAGTATTATAAGACCATTCTAGAGGATCTACGGTTGTAACAGGATTTCCAGCGACTAAATCATACTGAGGAACGCCTATAGTAGGGTCGTTATTTCCCGGCCCTCGTTCTACATAAGTTTTAATACCTAAATAATCGTAAGCAAAATCGCCTGATACAAAATTTACAGGCGTAGTTGGATATCTGTCATAAAGAAACTCCGAGCTTTGTAGCCAAAGCATACCACCATTATCTAAATAAGTCTTTAAAGCTTCGTTGTCGGTATTATCATCATCTCCCCAAAAGGTAGTGGTTTGATCATAGCCTGCGTACCAAAGAACTAGCTCATAGTTTGACATGACTTCAGAACTTGGTGACACTTTATCAGAAGCTGCATCAAATAAAGTATATGTATAACCTGCAGTAGTAATGGCAGCTTTTATTTTTTCTGCACGAGCAGCATCAGCACTGTTATCCTGCACCAGCAAAACAGAAAGTTTATCTTGAGCCAGCAAACTACTTACTGATAAACTAAAGACAAACAATAATTGTAAAATTTTTCTCATTAGATTTAAGTTTTAGTTACGAATAAAAAATTTTTTTTTAAAAAAGAATTAAACAAATAAAAACATCAATTGTTAAAAAGACACAATGGTTTATCTATTTAGATAAGATTTTTTCAAAAAAACCCCTATAGGAAAAAATATTTTTTCAAAAATTAAATTGAAATATGTATTTTTGCTATAAAAAAAAGCTAATTTAAAGGTGTGATTTAAATTACTTAGCTTAAGCAATGTAATACAGAACTGTAAAATGAGTTTTAAATTTTCTATTCTTTCAGTAAAAATCATTTAGAAAAGTGCAAAGGCAAGAAAAGACTGATATTGAAACTTTTAAAGAGATAAAAAAAGGTAATCAAGATGCCTTTCAACTTCTTTTTGACAAATATTACAATACACTTTGTAATTTTTGCGACCATTTTGTTAAGGATAGTAGTTTAAGTGAAGAGTTGGTTGCCGATGTTTTTTCAACAATTTGGATAAAACGAAAAAAAATCAATATTACAATTAACCTGAAAAATTATTTATATACAAGTGCAAAAAATAAGGCTTTTGCTCATTTAAAAAAGAAAAAAGTTTATTTTGAAAACATAGAAGATTACCATCAAAGTATTCATTCTCACCCTGAAGTTTTTCAAAAAATTGACTGTCCGGAATTTAGAAGTGAAGTTGATAAAATTTTAGAAAAAATTCCGCCGGGAAGTAGAAAAATATTAATTCTGAGTCGTTTGGAAGGGTATAAATATAAAGAAATTGCTAAAAATTTAAATATATCAATTAAAACAGTTGAAAATCACATGGGAACAGCGATACGGATTTTGAAAGAAAACAAATCTCTTTTCGAAAAAATTTTAGCTGTAATTAGCTTTATTTTATACTGGAAATTTAATTAATCTGAAATTTTTGTTTAGTTAAATTAAGGCTAATTAACTATGGTGAAACATTACAGCTATTTATTAATAGCTTTTTTCCTTTGCATAAC
>Ga0164318_10007939_pt1 | contig 10290 bp, 8 predicted proteins | sample GuaBasSedimGuay9_FD_113734 | JGI IMG/M metagenome (GOLD analysis project Ga0164318, IMG submission 113734) | Subseafloor sediment microbial communities from Guaymas Basin, Gulf of California, Mexico - Guay9, Core 4571-4, 0-3 cm | ecosystem: Environmental > Aquatic > Marine > Hydrothermal vents >...
GAAGAAGAGATAATAGTCTTCAACGGACTGAATTTTTACCTTGACCTACACAGAAAAATAGGGCAAATCCTCTCTGATGCAAGAAATAATTTTCAGATAAACGTTACTTCAATCCTGAAAGTAATTCCTGCTATGATAGATTCTATTCGAACTGGCGAAGAGCTCTTCATCCTTGCCATCCAGAGGAAAAGATATGCCACATGGTTAGCATCACACATGGTAAATGTAGCGGTAATAAGCGTTAAACTGGGCTTAGGTCTTAAGCTTTCAGACACAGAGCTACACAAACTTGCTCTCTCCGGATTCTTACACGATATAGGTATGCTCAAAATACCTAACAGAATAATCTTTAAACACGGTAAATTAACAGAAGATGAATTTGAAATTGTAAAAAGACACCCGGAATATGGTCTACAATATGTTTCGCATCTCAAAGATACCATGCCTTATCTGATCAATGCTATTTACCAGGAACACGAGAGATACGACGGTTCAGGCTATCCTAAAGGTTTGAGAGGAGACGAAATATCACTTTTCGCACGTATAATAGGACTCGCCGATACTTTCGAAGCCCTTGTACACGGCAGAGCCTACCGAGATGGTTTCATAACCCAGAAAGCAATTCAAACTATCATCCAGTATAGAGGAAAATCTTTTGATCCTAAAGTTTTAAAGGCAATGTTAAACACAATTTCCATTTTCCCTGTAGGCAGTTACGTGCAGCTAAACACAGGAGAAATTGCGAAAGTAGTAAGTGTCAACAAGCAGAGACCTGTCCGACCAATCGTGGAAGTAGTCAAAGATAGCAATGGGAATGTTATAAATCCACCTTACAGGATTGACCTGGAAAAAGAACCCCTCACATACATAGTCAAACAAATTTCATAGCACACACTTCACCTTACAAGATCTCTCCCACTATCTCAAAGCATACCCTGAAAAACTCTACCTCAGCTATATCCACAAATCTAAAAAAACAGGGGTTCCTACTGCAGAAAATGGCTGTATAAGTCTTATTTCTTGCGTGTAGCGGAACCACAAGTGCGGAAATAAACACACCGGATGTATTGATTTCAAGCTCTTCATTTACATTATCTACCACAAGGATTTGTCCTTCGGATCCTTTCATCTTTTCAATAGAAGAAATAAAATGTCTTAACGGTACCGGGGCTTTGGAAATCCCGCTACTCAGAAAGAAATTCTTCCCTCCTATCTTTCTGTAAAGGAAAAAATCGGCTTTGAGCTTACTTTTCAATAATTCACAGATGTACCCCACAAGTCTATCTTCATTCCCACCTTTCATAGAAATCATCACATCTCGTAACTCTTTAAGAACTCGTATATGATACTCCTGTCCCCTGGAAGAAGTAACCAGACTGGAGAACCAGCCCACATACTGACCTACAGCTAAAAAAACAAAAAAAATCGGAAATAGCGAAAAAACAGCATGAATAAATCCGCTGTACGATATTAATGGAAAATTAAACCTGGAAAAAGGGAAAACAGCTTCTGAAGACAACAAAACTAAAAGTATAGAAAAATAAAAATATCTCCACCTTCTTGGCAAAGTATTATAAATTTTTACCTGAAAACCAACTACAAAGGACACTACAGCAACAAAGGCGTAAAAAACCAAAGCAAACAGATCCGACCTGTATACCTTTATCGGCTCATAGGTATACCTATCTTCAACAAACACACAAATGAGAGAAAAGACCACCGCAGCTATCCCGACTAAAATCCATTCAACCCTAGCATCAACCCGTTTCGAAATCAAAACCAGGTATCTTAGCGAAAACACAAAAATTCCCACAGAAAGGACTCCTAAAAATACTGAAGTGCCCGAGACCAAGTTCCAGTAAAAAGGATACTCTGCCAGCAATGGGGTCCTACCCCAGAGACCAAGATAATCTCTGCAAACAACCTGCAATAAAACAATTGAAACTATCATTCCACCCATAGACAAAGCTAATAAAAACAAATACCTTCTATAATTTGTCCCCCAGGACACAACTATCTGTCTCGCGGAGAAGAACAATAAAACAAATCCCACCACTATTAAAAATTCCCTCTCCACCCAAAAAGTTCTAATAAACCTCGGAACGCTGTAAAAAGTAGTATCAACCAGAAAGACCACCAAAAAGGTAAGCGCGCTAAAGAAAAAAGGGAGAGCTATTTTTACAGCCTTTCTCATCCAAAGCTTTATTTTATCAGCCTATTTTGATCGTCTGTCCTCACAATAACAGGTGAGTATCCCACTAAATCTTTCTCATCAACCATAGTATAGGATAAAACAATCAATTTATCTCCTGGATAGGCAAGCCGTGCTGCTGCACCATTTATACAAACCTCTCTGCTCCCCCGCTGTCCCTCGATTACGTACGTCTCGAAACGAGCTCCATTGGTAACATTCAAAACATGTACCTTCTCGTATGGTACTAACCTGGCTGCATCCATTAAATCCCTATCGAGAGTAATACTACCCTCATATTCCAGCTTGTTTTCAGTTACAATGCAACCATGAATTTTTGATTTCAAAACAATGTACTTCACAATCTCACCTTTATAAATCTTCCCAATTTCAATAGTATTCTTAATTTACTAATAATAATAAACTAGAACAAAACAACTAAAGTAACGCATCAGAATATTCTCTCGTAAGAGACTCTCCCATCTCTAACGGATTCTTAACACTCGACATCGCTACATACTACATAGGCGGCTTCATCAGAAAGATACTTCTCTACAAAGTTAACTATCCCCCCTAACTGTCCTCACAAGTTTTGTGTATCACCTGTTTCTATATCCTCTGTTCCTTTAGTTATCTCCCGCATCACAAGAAGAAGCTTTTTGAGAGTCGGTACCTCTTCCTGAGTACTACCGGAATCGGTGAGCATTTTTTGAAACCTCGTAATCCAGCTTCTACATGCACAACTTTCAATATCCCTACCACTGACATCAACTTGATAATCCCCGGTCTCATTCTAAAAACAAACAAAGCTTTTCCCCTATCTTAAAACCTCTAAAAACCCTTTTGTCTTTTCACCTATCCCTTGCTGATCTCCCTTGCTAACTCACCAGCACTTACCACTGCGGTTCCAACCTTTCCGACAACAATACCCGAAGCAATATTTGCAATCTCGCCAGCACTAAACCAATCGCCAGTCAAAGCAAGAACCGCGGAAAAAACCGCAACAAACGTATCCCCTGCCCCACTTACATCATACACCTCCCTCGTCCTGGCAGGGATCCGAACGCTGCTACCATCATTTTTTTGTATAAAAACTCCATGCTCTCCAAGAGTAATAACTATACCTTCAAGCTGAAATCTCTTTATCAAAGAAGGTGTATATTTATCAATATCTTCCAGTTTCAGATCCAAATTCGCCACAGCAAACTTCAACTCATTAAAATTAGGCTTTATGGCAGTAACACCTTTATATTTATCGTAATTGTTTCCTTTTGGATCAACAACCACAGGGATATCACCCTTAATCTCCAAAATTCCGGCTATCAATCCCGCAGTTACCAGCCCTTTTGCATAATCAGAAACTATCACAACATCAAACTTCTTCCTCTGGTCTTTCACATAGTCCAAAATCTCTCTTTCTATCTTTTCTCTAACAGGGTGAATTTCTTCCTCATCTATTCTGACCACCTGTTGCTTATGAGCGACAACCCTCGTCTTCAAAGTAGTACACCTCGCATCATCGGGACAAAAAACAGGAACAATGCCCCTGGACTGCAATAACTTTCTAAGCCTTTCGGCATTCTCGTCTAAACCTACTACTCCAATACATTCAACATAGCATCCAAGCTCCGCAAGATTAGAAGCCACATTGGATGCCCCACCTGCCCTATATTCTACACTCTCAACCTTTACCACTGGTACAGGAGCTTCCGGAGATATCCTGTCAACACTTCCCCATATGTACTTATCAAGGATCACATCTCCTATTACCAGAGCTTTTATATCTTTCAGACGTTCAACAATTTTTAAGTAATTCATACACCCTACCTCAATATTTTATCCAGCAGCGGGTGATCAAAACTTCTATCCACACCTTCAGGTCTCGAATTCCTTATCCTGTAAGCAAGCTCAATAGAAGGTCTAACATCCTCTATACCCGGTCCTTCTCCTCTCAAAATTTTCTCATACACAACTGTATGCAAATTCTCAAAGCCCGAAGAAAATTCCAGCTCACTTCCATCCACTAGAACCGACCTATAACTTCTGATCCCTCCATTCTTCACAACTTCCGGCAGATCATCTCTATCGAGCGAGAGAAACCAATTCACTCTCGCCCTTTCAAGCTCCAAAATTCCCGCACACCGCTTACTGTCAGATATTAAAACAAGAAAATTTTCAACTTTTCCAAATATCCATATCAGCATATCAAAAAAATGTATTCCGATATTCGTGGCAACTCCGCCAGACTTCTCGAGAACCCCCTTCCAAGAATAAAAATACCACTTACCTCTTGGTGTAATATATGTCAGTTTTATATCATGTTTCTGCTGCCTATTTTCTCTGTGAACTCTCTCACGTAAACCTTTTATCGTCGGATGTTCACGAAGCTGAAGTATGCCATATACCTTCTTACCATACTCTTTCTCAAGTTCGGCCAGAGCATCCAGATTCCATGGGTTTAAAACAAGCGGCTTCTCACAAATAGCATCTGCCCCAACCCGCAGCGCAAATCTTATGTGAGCATCATGCAGATAATTAGGAGAACATATACTCACATAGTGGATTCTCTTTTCTTCTCCCTGTCTTCTAAGTTTTTCAACATGTCTATCAAACCTCTCAAACTCAGTGAAAAAATCTACATCGAAGAAATATCTGTCCATAATACCTACGGCATCATGAGGATCCACTGCAGCAACAAGTTTATTGCCTGTCTTCTTAATAGCCTCCATATGCCTCGGTGCGATATACCCTGCTGCCCCGATCAACGCAAAATTTTTCATCTTACCCCCATATTCTCAACACTTCCCTTTTTCTTTCAGCTTCCCGTTTTCGATTAAATACTCAAGACCGCATTTCGAACACTTACACTCACCGCTAAGTGGCTTTTCATCTACAAATTTCATAAGAGTCTGGCCACATTCACAAATCCATCCTATATGTCTGGCAGGAACGCCAACCATCAGTGCATAATCAGGGACGTCCTTTGTAACAACTGCTCCTGCAGCTATAAAAGCATGTCTACCAACTGTTATACCGCAGACAACAGTTGCATTCGCTCCAATGCTTGCCCCCTCCCTCACAAGAGTCTTTACATAGAACTTGGAACCTCTTTGCGGATATTTACTCCGTGGAACCTTAATATTGGTAAAAACCATAGAAGGACCACAAAATACATAATCTTCCAGTACTACACCCTCATACACAGAAACATTATTCTGAATCTTCACATAGTCACCAATTATAACATTCGGACCAACATTCACATTCTGCCCAAGAGTACAGTACTTCCCTATCTTTGCTCCCTTTTGGATATGCGAAAAATGCCAGATTTTTGTTCCCTCTCCGATTTCAACATTTTCATCCACATAACTGGACTCATGGACAAAATATTTTTTCTCTTCCTTCACAACCAATCACCTCCTAAACTCGGTTAAAAAATTCCAGGATCTTGTCAACAACATAATTTTGCTGTTCTTCGGTCAACCCTGGAAAAACGGGAATGGCAAGCGAATGTTCAGCAACAAATTCAGATATTGGGAAATCTCCCTTCTTATACCCAAGATATCTGAAACACTCCTGCAAATGAAAGGGAACCGGGTAGTATATCTCACATCCTATCCCACTTTCCAGTAAAAATTTCCTCAACTCATCCCTTTTTTCGGGAACAAGGATCACATACTGATTAAAAATGTGGCAATCAAAATCATAAGCCACTGATGGAGTTTCTATCAAGGTATTTTCGAATTTTCTATTATAATATTCTGCATTCTTCTGTCTTGCTTTATGCCATTCTTCCAGTTTTTTCAGTTTAACAAGAAGGATTGCTGCCTGAATCTCGTCAAGCCTAAAATTCCCACCAACTATAGAATGGTAATATTTCGGATACGCACCGTGATTCCTTATCTTTCTTATCTTATCAGCTAGAAAAGCATCTCTCGTTGTAATCATTCCACCATCACCCATACATCCCAGATTCTTACTCGGGAAAAAAGAAAAACACCCTGCAATGCCCATAGAACCCGCCTTTTTAACCCCACTTTTCGAAGGGTACCTTGCCCCAATAGCCTGAGCTGCATCCTCTATAACAGGCACACCATACCTGCCAGCTATCTCCAGAATTCTATCCATATCAGCACACTGACCAAACAGATGAACCGCTATTACCGCTTTTACTTTCTTCACCTTTTTCTGATTCTTTCTAAACCACTCGTCTAAACTATTCGGAGAAAGGTTGAAGGTCTTTCTATCGATATCTACAAAAACGGGAGTTGCGGATAATCTCACTATCGCTCCAGCGGTCGCAAAAAAAGAATAAGGAGTGGTAATAACAACATCACCATTACCTACCCCAAGAGCCATCAGAGATGCTAGCAACGCATCTGTACCGGATGAAACACCGATGGCATAGTCAGTCTGACAATATTCAGCAATTTGTTCTTCAAGCTTCGAAACATTTGGCCCCATTATATATCTGGTGGAATCTACAACATCTTCAATCGCTTTCAATATTTCATCTCTTATACCTTCCAGTTGAAACCTCAAATCAAGCAATGGAACTTTCACTTTTCCTCCTTTCCGAACTCCTGCCACACAATTTACGACCCTCAAAAAACACACCACATCTCCCGGTGCTTATTTCCATCTCCGTCTAATAAAACATCAGCGCTGCTATCACCACAACAAAAATCCCGACAGAGACATTCATTATAATCCCACTTTTTAAAAAATCTTTAAATTTATATCCACCGGGCCCATAAACCATCAAGTTTGTCTGATATCCAATCGGAGTAGCAAAGCTTGCTGACGCTCCAATAGCAAGTACGAGCATAAAAGGCCTGGGATCCACTCCCGAAAAAGTAGCAGCTGAGTAAGCCACAGGGAACATTATTGCTGCTGCAGCATTATTTGTAATCAACTCAGTATAAACGCTTGCAAGAAAATAGATTCCAGCCAATATCCCAACAGTCCCAAACATACTCAGCCCCCCAATAACTCCCTTCGCAATAATTCCTGCTAGCCCGGAGTTTTCTACTGCTCTACCTATTCCGAAAGAACATGCTATTACAAGGAGAACATTCAAATCAATTGAATCCCGTGCCTTTTCAGGGCTTACTATGCCCAAAACCACCATTAAAATTGCCGCGAGTGCCGCTGCTAAAAGTATAGGCAAAATTTTCAACGTTGCAACCACAATCATTGCTGCAAATATAGCTATCGCAAGAATAGTTTTCCATCTTGGCTTTGAGTAAACTTCAACGCTTTTAGAAACAAGTGAAAAATCGCTTCTGTTATACCACTTTTTGTCAAACCCATCCTTAGCCAGAAGCAGAAGTGTATCCCCGGGTTTTATAACTATATCCCCAACTTTTTTCCTAACCCTCTCACCACTTCTATGAATTGCAAGAATTACTGCATCATATACTTTCCTGAAGTTACTCTCCCTGACATTCTTGCCAACAAGACCCGATGAACTCGACACCACAGCCTCGTATAATTTAACTCTATCAGAATCATAATTAGACAGATCAAATTCTGAGTCCTTAACAACCTCCAGACCGGGCACCCGTTGCAATTCCACAATGGTTTCCGGCAACCCTGTGAAAAACAATCTATCACCCACTAAAATTCTCTCATCAGGTGATACAGGTGCTATGATCTCACCAGCTCTTTCTACCTGAAAAAGGAACAGTCCTTTCAAATGCCTTAAACCAGCCTGGGTTATAGTTTTGCCAATGTAAGGATACTCCCTGGTAACTTTCATCTCCGCCACAAACTCACGGGTATTTTCTCCAAGCTCCTGTATAATGTCCCTTCTATCAGGAAGGAGCTTCGCTCCTAAAAAACTCATAAGCAGTATACCAAAAACAGCAACCGGAAGCCCCAGTTTGGTTATTTCAAAAAATCCGAACCCTTCCATACCCTTCTGAATCATCATGCCATGGACTACCAGGTTTGTGCTCGTCCCAATAAGGGTACATATTCCACCAAGTATAGCTGCATAAGAAACAGGTATCAGTAACTTCGATGGGGCTATTCCATTCAAACGAGCCCATTTCTTTACAATCGGAACAAGAGCCGCTACCACCGGCGTATTATTGACAAAGGCAGATACAAAAGAAATAGGAAACATAAGCTTCAGATACGACAGTGCACTCTGTTTTCTGCTGCCTCTCAGAAAAAAAGATACAAGCCCCTCCATAATTTCCGAGCTCTGTAAAGAAGCACTCACAACGTACAGAATAGCAACCGTCAACATCCCCGAATTGGAAAACCCTGAAAAGGCTTCTTGCAGATCTATTACTCCACCAAGCGTAAGCAGAATCAAAGCAGAAAAAACAACGAAAGCCGGTTTTACAAACTCCTTTACCAACGCCAGTGTCATCAAAACCAGAACAACGCCTGTATAAATCAATTCAAAACTCATGACAACAATCTACTCAAAATTTATAATCCCACTGTTTTCAAGATATTTAATTATGGTATCCACAGACTCTTCTACTGAAAGTTTATCAGTTTCCAGAATTATCTCCGGGTTCTCAGGTTCCTCATATGGAGCCGAAATACCTGTAAATTCCTTTATTTCCCCCCTCCGAGCTTTTTTATAAAGCCCCTTTGGGTCTCTCTTTTCACACACCTCAAGCGGAGCCTTAACATAAATCTCGATAAACTCCCCATCCTCCAGAAGCTTCCGCGCTCTTTCCCTATCCCTCCTGTAAGGAGAAATAAACGAAGTAATAGCTATAAAACCAGCGTCGGCAAACAGTTTCGCAACCTCACCAATCCTTCGTATATTTTCCTCTCTATCCTCAGGCGAAAATCCAAGATCTTTATTCAGGCCATGCCTGATGTTATCACCATCCAGGATGTACACATTACAACCCATTTCAAATAACTTCCTCTGCAATTCCGTAGCAATTGTAGACTTTCCACTACCAGAAAGGCCTGTCAACCATACAACCACTCCTTTATGCCCATTTCTTTTTTCTCTGTCCACCTTGGTTATTTTCGTGTCATGCCAGATAAGAACTTTTTCTTCGTTTATCTTCTTCTTTCTATAATAATCCCTCAGTATATCTGCTATAGGTTTTCTCATTACTCTCTCATCCACCTCTTCCCCAGATTGTAATTTTCTTCTTAATTCCTTCCCCGATATCGAAATTACGGTATACCCTTCATCTTTGTATTCATCTACAAGGCCAACTCTCCCGAGTTCCTTAAAATAAGCAGCATATCCAACCTTAAAAGGTTTTATCTCCAGTTTTCCCTTGAGCTTCTCAAACTTTTCCTGTGCCTCAAAATCGCCCCAGATAGGCGTTCCATCATCAAATGGAGCATCTGCATGTTTCCTGCCTATTATAATATCTGTAAAGCCATAATTCTGCCTATAAATTGCATGCATTATAGCTTCTTTTGGACCGGCATAGAACATCTTCATATCCATAGCTATCAGAACAACCCTCTCAACTAACTCACATCCGATTTCCCTCCACAAACTCTCATCCCTATCTCCATATCCTAGCAAGTTTTTCTCCAGCAACACAACATATGTTTTCATTCTTACATCGGCTGGAACATCATCCTTTTTCGTTGCACCAACAAGAGGATTAAGAGCGGCACCAACAAAAAAACCTTCGCGCGAGAGCCTCTCAAGCGCATAGACAATTGTATATTCATGAGCTCTGTGAAGAGCGTTTCTCGTCTGAAACGCTACTATACGTTCCCATCCTTTTTTTGCGAACAGGTTTCTGGTTTCCACGGGTGGCATAAGGTACCTGTCATATCCGGTAAGCTTTTTTCTATGAAAAGCCCATATCTTACCACCTATTAGATAATCTCTATCATCCTCATTAAAAATCCTAGCACCCGGGTGGTCTTCTCTCTCGGTACCATATACAATTGTGTTATATCTTTTTTTATCAAAATAAAATATATCCTCAATCTTCAAAAGCCCAAGAAGTTCCCCATCATCTGTTTCCACAAGTACAGTCTCTCCAGCTACAAAATTGTCAGCATCCCTTCTATGCACAGGAAAAGATATGGGTATTGTCCAGGCATACTTTTCACCATTTCTTATTATAACCTCCTCCTCCAGAACCCTA
>Ga0164318_10007940_pt1 | contig 10290 bp, 7 predicted proteins | sample GuaBasSedimGuay9_FD_113734 | JGI IMG/M metagenome (GOLD analysis project Ga0164318, IMG submission 113734) | Subseafloor sediment microbial communities from Guaymas Basin, Gulf of California, Mexico - Guay9, Core 4571-4, 0-3 cm | ecosystem: Environmental > Aquatic > Marine > Hydrothermal vents >...
AAATCGCGTTCCTGTATAATTTCAACGCCCTGAGGCTGAACCATTTTATAAGATCCATATTCATTTCCACTTTTGATATCGAATTATGATATCAATCCGGCCGTACTCATCGAGCCTTCGATGTCCTCGAGAACCTCTTTCAGCGTCTTACCCTTTGGTTGAAATGCAGCGACAAAAACGATCCACAGTCCTTTTTCCTTGATTCTTGGGCTCAATCTCCTGAAGGCTTCTCGCATTATCCTTTTGGATCTGCTTCTATAAACGGCCTTTCCTATCTTCCGGCTTGCTACATACCCAGGTAGTACCTTATCGCCATCGTTTCTCAAGAAATAAATGACGACTTCTTTGCCTGCTACCTTTGCTCCCTTGCTATAAACCAACCTGAACTGACTGTTTCTTTTCAAAGTCGATCTTGACATGCTTCATATTAGACGGTTAGTCTTTTCCTTCCTTTTGCCCTCCTCCTTTTAAGAACCAAGCGACCTTTCTTTGTACTCATTCTTGCCCTGAACCCGTGTGTTCTTTTTCTTCTCTGATTGTGTGGTTGATATGTTCTCTTCATGAATATTCCCTGCCCTGTTGATTTAGAATTGTCCTATATTGTCCTACTATGACAATTTAAGTGAATATAAAGCATTTAACAATAGAAAAGCGTCAATTTTTTGTCAAGTGTTTTGTTGTTTAATTTGTAACTCATTGAATCACAAGTTATTTCAAAATGTTATATCATCTTTCCACCCTCTGCCTTTCTTCATCATGAAATTCATCCTTTTTTTGTAATTCTTAATTTTTGTTTTTGCAAGCAGTTAGAAAATTTTTCCTCTTATATAAAATTTTTCCTTGATTACCAAAGGACCATATGCTAAATTTGCGCCCGCGGGATTGGGGAAAGATTCCCTGGCGAGCGGTTCCGATTTTCGGATCACACATTATTATCTGCTAGACACCTTCGGTATTGTGGAAAACGCTCAGAACATATTGATTTTTACCCGCCTAACTATATGTGCAAAATAAGGTTGTAGAGTTTTCCACAATTGTGGAAAATCGAGGTATCTCACTGGCTTGGGGGTAACCTGAGTTTCGTTGTATCTGCTTTTAGTGGTTTTGTGTTTTACCGGAGAGTGCCAGCATGGATCAATTGCATAGCACGTGGGAAGCGATTCTGAGCAGGGTGAGTAGGCTTGTTAACTCTCAGAGCTTCCAAACGTGGTTCAAACCGACGAGGCTGGTAAAATATGAAGCCGGGCACATAGTAATCGAGGGCCCAAACCCGTTCTTCGTCGATTGGCTTGCCGAACACCACAAGGACAAGATCAAGGCGGCAGCGCGGGAGACACTCGGCGAGGATGTCACAGTCGAATTCACCGCCCCAACGACTCAAAAGCGATCAGAGGAAAGAAAGATCGAAAAAGCGGTCAGGGGCATCGTCGTAAAAGAATCCGTGACCCTTCCCAATAGGGTCCATCTGAATGCCCGATATACTTTCAGCGAATTCATCGTGGGCAACAGCAACCGTCTGGCTCATGCCGCCGCTCAGGCCGTTGCCGAGCACCCGGCCAGAGCATACAACCCTCTATTCATATACGGCGGGGTCGGGCTCGGTAAGACTCACCTGATACAGGCGATCGGCCATCAAATCATGCTGAACCATCAGGAGATGCGAATCAGCTATACGACGGCCGAAACCTTCATGAATGAGCTTATTCAGGCCATAAGGTCCGGGGTCACTCTTGAGTTCAAGGAAAAATACAGATCGATAGACGTGCTCCTTATAGACGACATTCAATTCCTCTCAGGAAAGGAGAGCACACAGGAGGAGTTCTTTTTCACATTCAATGCCCTGCATGAAGCGAACAAACAGATCGTCGTGACGAGCGACAGGCCTCCAAAAGAGATACCAACACTTCAGGAGAGGCTCAAGTCCCGTTTCGAGTGGGGCCTCATAACGGACATCCAGCCTCCCGATCTTGAAACGAGGATAGCAATCCTGAAGAAAAAGGTCGAAAAGGAGAATATTCAAATACCTGAAAGTGTCATACAGCTCATAGCTCAGAACATAAAGAGCAACATAAGGGAACTCGAAGGCTCTTTGATAAAGCTGCTTGCCTGCGCGAGCCTTACACGCCAGGAGATTAACACGGACATGGCGATGGGTGTCTTGAGAGACATCATCAAAGACAATGCCCCTCCGAGAATCACCGTTCAAAATATACAGAAGGCTGTAGCGCAACACTTCGACATTCCCTTTGAGAGCCTCAAGGCCAAGACCCGAATAAGCCGAGTTGTGACGGCAAGGCAAGTCGCTATCTTTCTGTCCAGGGAGCTCACCGATCTTCCGCTTGCACAGATTGGAAAGAGGTTCGGCGGAAGAGACCACAGCACTATACTCCATTCATTCAAGAAGGTTTCCAGGTTGATAGAAACAGACCTGGCGATGAAGAAAAGGGTTGAAGCGATAAAAGAACAGCTGCTCTCTTAAGTATGAGTAACATTATGTTATGGACCTTATAAACAAACTTAACAAAGGTATTTACAAAATTGTGTTGATATGTGTTAATGAAGCGATCGGTTGTTGAAAAAACGACATTTTCAAAAGTGTATTCTACAAATTCGATCGATATGGTATTTATTGAGTGGTATGGTGATTTTGGGTGGTTTCAACATATCAACAGAGACAACAAACAATACTGATTTTATATAATATAAATCGGAGAAGAGAATGCCGGATTCCAGCAGAATCTTTTGAGTGCCAAGAGATGAACTAAAAATAAATATTACCTTGAAGATATCGTACTCCTTTTGTATTATGAACGCCTGTAGATTTGAGTCGAAACAGATCACTCGAGTAGTAGAATACAAAATGCTTTACCTTAAAATTCTGGAGGTAGCGGCTTGAAAATCACGGTTCCATTGAAGGAATTAAACAAAAAGATGACCTCGATATCGACGATAGTACCATCCAAGACAACCATGCCCGTTCTTGGGACGGTCTTGATAGGTGCGGCCAAAGACGGAATCTCCCTTTCCGCCACGGATCTTGATGTATCGGTGACTTCGAGGATTGAGGGTGAAGTTGGAGAGGAAGGTACAATAGCCGCACCTGCAAGAAAGCTTGCAGAGATTTCAAAGTCTCTGTCCGGAGATAAGGTGGATATTGAAACGGACGGAGAAAAGGTAAAGGTGCAATGCGGAAAGGCGAGGTTTGTCATAAATGGACGCTATTCTGCAGATTTTCCTCAACTTCCCAAGCAGGAGAGCAAAGCAGTCTTCAATGTTTCGAAAGAGCTTCTCTCCACAATGATATCAAAAACGAGTTATGCGGTTTCCACGGATATCAGCAGACCTGCACTTTGCGGTGTGTTGTGGGAAGTGGACAGACAGGGACTTTCGATGGTAGCAACCGACGGTCACAGGCTGGCGAAGGTGGAGTCGAATGTTTCGATTGAAGGTGTGAATAAGACAGAGGTTATAGTGCCGATAAAAGCGCTGTCAGCATTAAAGACCTTTTCCGAGGATAGTAAGGAGATCGAAATCGGACTCGGAGAGAATAGTATTAGATTCAACCTCTATGGGAATCTCGTCTATTCGCGTCTGCTAGAGGGACCTTTCCCGAACTACAAAAAGGTTATTCCCACGAGCAACGAGAAGGAACTCGTCGTTTCGAAAAGTCTTCTTTCCGAGGCGACCAAGCGGGTGTCGATCCTCTCGGATGCACTGACCCATCAGGTTATTTTCTCTTTGGCCAAGGACAAGCTCACGCTAAACGTCGTAACTCAGGAACTTGGTGAGGCGACAGAGGAAATCGAAGCCTCCTATAATGACGATCCTATGGATATAGGATACAACGCCAATTACATTATGGATGTTCTAAAGACAATCGATACCGATGATATCGTCTTTATGCTCGACAGACCTGACAATGCAGGCCTGATAAGACCATCTTCGGAGTCGGGCGACATGAAGCATATATGTATCATTATGCCTCTTAGACTCAGTTGATTGTCAGCTCATGTGCGGCGGTTGACGAGTGTTTATAGATTCTATCGATCTAGTAAACTTCAGAAACATATCCAGGGCAAGCCTTTCATTCTCGCGGGCATTGAACCTATTCATAGGGATGAATGGGCAGGGAAAGACGAACCTTCTCGAAGCGATCAGCTTCTTTTCGCTGGGTCGATCCTTCAGATCGAGAAGAAGGGAGGAAATGATAACCTTTGGCGAGGATTACGCCTTCCTTGCGGTTCGTGCAGAGAGCGACAATGGGATTACCTTCGTTGTAGAGGTTGGGATGAACGCCGCAGGGGCGGTGAAGGTTAGTGTGAACGGTAAGAGAGTGAAAGGGATGTCCGATTTTGTCGGAACGATTCCGGCGGTGATCTTCACGCCGGAAGATATAGCCCTAGCCGGGGGTTCACCCCAGATTAGGCGTCTTTATATCGACTATACCGCCGCCCAGATATTCCCCCGTTTCGTGAGGAGTCTCAAAAGGTTCAAAAGGATTCTTAGGCAGAGAAATGCATTTCTCAAGGGTTTCGAGTCAGCGAAGGACCTCGAAGAGAAAGAGACCTGGGACGAAGCATTCATAGAGGTATCGACAGAGATAGTGGAGAGGAGGCGAGAAGCTCTGAAGAAGATATTGCCGAGGGTCAAGGCGATATTCGAAGAGCTTAACGGGGAAGGTGCGGAGCTCAACCTCGATTATATCTGCTCTTTCAATCCCGAAGGTCTCGATATCGAAGCGGCGCTTAGGATTTCGCTGGAATCTTCGAGGGATGCGGAGCAGAGGAAAAGGTTTACTGTCGCTGGTCCCCAGAACGACGACATTCTCCTCAAGCTCGGCGGAGCTGAGCTGAGAAGATACGGTTCGCAGGGACAGAAAAGGATCGTTTCAATAGCTCTCAAGCTCGCACAGGCGGTAACGATTATGGAGGAACGCGGTGAAAGGCCGGTGGTGCTCCTCGACGATATATTCTCCGAGCTCGACAAGGAAAAATCCGGGAAGCTCAAGGGTGCACTTGATGACAGGTACCAGGTGTTCGTGACGACGCCGAGGGAGGAAGACAGAAGGTTTTTCGGTGAAAGAGCGCTTATTTTCAGAGTGGACAACGGTACGATAAGGTCCTCTATTTGATTGAACCTGTCCGGCTAATTTGTTATCTTGTTAAAAGTCGTAATTGATTGAAATAGCAATATCATTAAGGTGATTTTTGTATCTCGCCGATAGCGTTTTTTTTGTTTCTTTTTACACTGATTCAATATAGAATCATTGAATAATTGTTCATAGGATAGGTGTACTGATTGGCGAAGTCAGCGGATAGAATAGGCTCGATAATCCCCGGGGTTTTGAAGCAGCTCGGTCTCGAGGGAAGGATCGAAGAGGAAAAACTCAAACGGCAGTGGGCGTCGGTTGCCGGCGAGGCGATAGCGAAGGTGTCTCGGCCGGTTCGGGTTCGGGACGGCGTGCTTTATGTTGAGGTGGAAAGTGGCGCATGGGTACAGGAATTATCTTTCAGAAGAAGGCAATTCGTCGAGCTGATAAGAGACAGATACAGGGCGATAGGACTGAAGGATATAAGGTTTGAATTGAAGAGGGGTGATCGAAGAGGATGAGTCAGGAATATACAGCAAAAGGGATTCAAGTGCTCAAGGGACTGGAGGCGGTCAGGAAAAGACCGGCGATGTATATTGGAAGCACAGACATTCACGGTCTTCATCACATGATATACGAGGTCGTCGACAACAGTATCGACGAGGCTATGGCCGGTTACTGCAGCAACATATATGTAAAGATATCGAAGGACGGGTCGGTCACCGTTATAGACGACGGTAGAGGGATACCCGTGGACATACATCCCACTCAGAAGAAGCCTGCCGTAGAGGTTGTGATGACGACTCTCCATGCGGGCGGAAAGTTCGACCACAAGAGCTACAAGGTCTCGGGAGGATTGCACGGCGTTGGAGTGTCTGTAGTAAACGCTCTTTCCAAATGGCTCGAGGTGGAGATATGGAGGGACGGTAAATCTTTCGTTCAGCGGTACGAGCGAGGTATCCCTGTACGTCCGCTGACTTCGAAGAAGCAGGAGGGCCGCAAGGAACGACGCGGGACTCGAGTAACGTTTCTGCCTGACGATACGGTATTCACAACGCTGAACTTCAGCTTCGACACGCTCTCGCAGAGGTTCAGGGAGCTCGCCTTCCTCAACAAGGGAATCAGGATCGAATTCGAGGACGAACGAAACGGAAAGAAACACGAGTTCCACTACACAGGCGGAATAATCTCTTTCGTCAAATGGCTCAACCAGAACCGCACCACACTTCACAGCCCGCCGATATACATCGAGGACAGGAAAGATAATGTCGATATACAGATAGCGATACAATACAACGATACGTATAAGGAAAACATTTTCTGCTTTGCCAACAACATCAACACGGTGGACGGAGGCACTCACCTCGTAGGCTTCAAAACGGCCCTGACGAGGACTCTGAATAACTACGCCCAGAAGAACAATCTTTTCAAGAAGCAGAAAATTACGCTCTCGGGGGATGACGTAAGGGAGGGAGTGACCGCCGTGATAAGCGTCAAGCTCCCAGACCCTCAGTTCGAAGGTCAGACGAAGGCGAAGCTCGGAAACAGCGAGGTCAAGGGGCTCGTTGAGAGTATGCTCGGTCAGAAGCTCAGCGAATTCCTCGAAGAACACCCCTCTGTCGCGAAGAAGATTGCAGAAAAGGCGCTTCAATCGGCGAGGGCGAGAGACGCAGCACGGAAGGCGAGAGAGCTCGTAAGAAGAAAGTCCGCACTCGAGTCGAACACTCTCCCGGGCAAGCTGGCCGACTGCTCGATCACCGATCCCGCCCAGTGCGAGCTCTACCTGGTGGAGGGCGATTCGGCGGGAGGCTCGGCGAAACAGGGGCGCGACAGACGCTTTCAGGCGATACTTCCGCTGAGAGGCAAGATCTTGAATGTGGAGAAGGCGCGCATAGACAAGATCCTCTCAAACGAGGAGATAAAGACGATAATCACCGCACTTGGCACGGGTATAGGAGGCGAGGAGTTTGATATAAGCAAGGCGCGGTACAACAAGGTTATCATCATGACAGACGCCGACGTCGACGGAGCTCACATCAGGACACTTATACTGACGCTCTTCTTCAGGTATATGCCAGACCTCGTGAAGGCGGGCTACGTTTACATAGCGCAGCCGCCCCTCTACAGGGTCAAGAAGGGGAAAGAGGAAAGGTATGCTTACAGCGACGAGGAGAAGGACAAGATCGTAAAGGAGATGGGCGGCAGCAGCAATGTTTACGTTCAACGCTACAAGGGCCTCGGAGAGATGAACCCCGAACAGTTGTGGCATACGACGATGGACCCGGAGCGGAGGACGATTCTGCAGGTTACGCTGGAAGATGCTGTAGAGGCCGATCAGATATTTACGATTCTCATGGGAGATCAGGTCGAGCCGAGAAAGAACTTCATCGTGGAGAATGCTCTCCAGGTGCGCAACCTAGATGTTTAGAAGATGCAAAGGATATTTTAAGGGGGGAATGGAGGTTACAAGGAGGATGAATAGATGGACATAGGCAGACAGCGAGTTATACCGGTATACATAGAGGACGAGATGAAGAGCAGCTACCTCGACTACTCTATGAGTGTCATAGTATCGAGGGCGATACCCGATGTGAGGGATGGGCTGAAGCCCGTTCACAGGAGAATCCTCCTTGCGATGCACGACCTCAACCTTGCACACAACAGGCCGTTCAGGAAGTCTGCCAAGCTCACAGGTGATGTTACAGGTAATTACCATCCTCATGGAACTGCAGCGGTATACGATGCGGTTGTTAGAATGGCACAGGACTTCTCGATGCGTTACCCGCTCGTCGACGGGCAGGGGAACTTCGGCTCGATAGACGGCGATCCCGCTGCGGCCGAACGGTATACAGAGGTGCGGATGACCGAGATAGCGGAGGAGCTCCTCAGGGATATCGAAAAGGAGACGGTGGAATTCGGTCTGAACTACGACGAGACACGTCAGATGGCCCTCGTGCTCCCATCACGGATACCGAATCTCCTCTTAAACGGCGCATCGGGTATAGCAGTCGGTATGGCTACGAATATTCCTCCACACAACATATCCGAAATAGTGGACGGCCTCGAGGCGCTGCTCAAGAACCCCGACATATCGATAGAAGAGCTGAGCTCGATAGTGGAAGGCCCCGATTTCCCCACAGGCGGGATCATATATGGTAGGGCCGGTATAAGGGAGGATTACAGGACTGGTAAGGGCAAGATCACCCTGCGGGCAAGAGCCAATATAGAAACGCAGAAGAACGGGAAGACAAGCATCATCGTCACCGAGATTCCGTATCAGACTAGCAAGGCGGCGATAATAGAGAAGATAGCCAACCTCGTGCGCGAGGGCAGATTGACGGGAATATCGGACATAAGGGATGAATCCGACAAGGAAGGAATGAGGATCGTAATAGAGCTCAAGAAAGACTCGTACCCCAAGGTCGTCCTGAATCAGCTCTTCGCACACACGCAGCTACAGGTGACGTACGGCATCATCATGCTTGCCCTGGACGACCTCCGTCCAAAGGTAATGAACCTAAAAGAGCTCATGCAGAAGTTTCTCAATCACAGAGAAGATGTGATAACGAGGCGGACCAAGTACGATCTGCGAAAGGCCGAGGAGAGGGCGCACATACTCGAAGGCTACAAGATAGCACTGGACAATATCGATGCCGTGGTGGCGCTCATCAAGAAGAGCGCATCGCCGGCCGAGGCGAAGACGGGTCTCATGAAGAAGTTCAAGCTGACGGAGATACAGGCTCAGGCGATCTTGGATTTGAAGCTCCAGCGCCTCACAGGACTCGAGAGAAAGAAGATAGACGATGAGTACCTTGAACTCATCAAAAAGATCGAGTACTACCACTCTATACTCGACAGCCGCACCCTTCTGCTCGGGCTCATAGCCGAGGACCTCGACGATATCAAGAAGAGGTTCGGCGACGAACGGCGAACTCAGATCGTGGACGAGGAGGGAGAATTCGACATCGAGGACCTCATAGCCGAAGAGGACATGATTATAACGATAACCCACACAGGCTACATCAAGAGGATACCCATAACGACTTACAGGCGCCAGAGACGCGGTGGCAAAGGAATCAGCGGCCTCGGCATGAAGGAAGAAGACTTTGTCGAGCACCTCTTCATCGCTTCCACGCACAGCTACATCCTCTTCTTCACCGACAGGGGCAAATGCTACTGGCTCAAGGTCCACGAGATACCTCAAGGCGGAAGGTTGGCAAGGGGCAAGGCTATAGTGAACCTCCTGGAGATGTCGAGGGAGGAACAGATAACGGCTTTTGTCCCCGTGAGCGATTTTGGTATAGATGCCTACCTGCTTCTTGCGACGGCGCACGGCTTCATCAAGAAGACGCACCTGTCCGCTTATTCGAACCCGCGAAGAGGAGGCATCATATCGACAGTCCTCCGCGAAGGTGACCGTCTGATAGAGGCGAAACTCACGAGGGGTTCGGACGACGTGATCCTTGCAAAGAGGAAGGGAAAGGCTATTCGGTTCAGCGAAAGAGACGTCAGGGTGATGGGCAGAGCGACGCAGGGCGTGCGGGGCGTCAAGCTCGACAGCGACGACGAGGTCGTTGCGATGGTAGTCGTGAAGAGAAAAGCCGACCTTCTTGCAGTAACGGAGAACGGCTATGGAAAGAGGACGAGGGTCGCCGATTTCAGAAATATCAAGAGAGGTGGAAAGGGCGTCGTCTGCATTCCGACGGATGAGCGGAACGGCAACCTCGTAGCGCTCAAAGAGGTGATCGACACAGACGAGGTTATGATCATAACGAAGAATGGGATCATCATACGATCGGCGGTGAACAGCATATCTGTGCTGGGAAGACAGGCAAAAGGTGTAAAACTGATAAAACTGGGCGAAGGCGACAAGGTCGTCGACGTTGCTCTCATAGCCGGTGAAAAGGAGGACGAGGAGAACGGAGAGACGAAGAACGGGGAAGAACCGGGCGGAGACGATAAGAATCAGTAGGCTCGGACCCGTTTGTTGGGGCGGGCATCGAGCCGGAGTCGAGCGGACGTTTGACTGATTGTTAGCGAGGAATAATAAACGCATGCCTGCAGGAAACACAAAATACGTGTCTTTGATCGCCGCTGTGATAGTCTGCACTGCGGTCTGTCTTGCCGGTTCCGATGTGCTCTCACAGGACGTAGAGAAGGAAGGCTTCGTGAAGCACAGCGTTGGCCGTGTGAGATTGAGA
>Ga0164318_10007941_pt1 | contig 10289 bp, 10 predicted proteins | sample GuaBasSedimGuay9_FD_113734 | JGI IMG/M metagenome (GOLD analysis project Ga0164318, IMG submission 113734) | Subseafloor sediment microbial communities from Guaymas Basin, Gulf of California, Mexico - Guay9, Core 4571-4, 0-3 cm | ecosystem: Environmental > Aquatic > Marine > Hydrothermal vents...
ACTGTTCCTAGCTTTGCACCTTCAGATTAACTATTGTCATAATTCCGATTACAAGAAAGCTGATACCAACCACCCATAGCAAACCAACTATCACCGCTCTCAATACGGTCGAGTGTACGTAATCGTCAATTATCAATTTGAACCCGTTTATGGCATGATAAATGGCAAACACAAGAAATACTATGTCAAGGGCTTTCCAGCCCGGCGATGCCAATCTTACCATTACTTTTTCATATGTAATAGGACCATCGATCGCGAAGTGCATAACGTAAAAGTGCAGAAAGAGCGTTACAAGGAGCACAATGCCAGATATTCTCTGAAAGAACCAATCGAAAGCTCCTGAGCGACCAGAACCGAAGTATTTCATTTCAACCCTCCATCTCAACTAGTGGCTAAACGCATGCATAAGCATTGGAATTCCACCGGCAATTATGATTGCAGCACATAAAGCGAAAGTAACGTAAACGGCTTTTCTGAATATATCTCTTTTCGCCATGTTGCCGTAATCTACAAGAATCACCCGCAAACCATTTACGCCATGATAAACCACAGTCCCCAGCAAACCGACTTCAAGGATCAGAAAAAGAGGGGACTGTACTACACCCATAACTTCATTGAAAGCCTGTTCTCCCTGAGCCAGATAATGGATAACCCAGATATGCAGAAACAGGTAGAGACCAAGTAGAATTCCAGTAACACGGTGCAGGATCCACGCTATGTAACCCGGATGAAGACGGTATCGCTTCTGCGGCTGAAATACTTTCATTTGTTAACCTCCTCAGTTTCTTCCTATCTTTAATTAAGCAGCTTTCTGACGACTATATTTTTTAACTCCCTCTCTATACAGATCATTGCCACGAACGTCGTTGACCACAACAACGGGAAAGTTAACCACCTCTAGCTTGCGAACGGCTTCAGGGCCAAGCTCTGGATAGGCAATTACCTCAGCGCTTTTGATCGATTTGGCCATGAGCGCTCCCGCTCCACCAATGGCAGCAAAATAGACTGCTTTAAATCGCATCATGGCTTCAATAACTTCCTGGTTTCTTGCTCCTTTACCGATCATTCCTTTAAGGCCTGCTTCAATTAGAACCGGAGCATAGGGATCCATGCGATAAGAAGTGGTCGGGCCTGCAGCACCCACTGGTCTGCCCGGAGGCGCCGGTGACGGACCAACGTAGTAAATAATTTGCCCTTTAATATCAAAAGGGAGCTCCTTCCCTTCTTTTACCAGTTCAACAAGCCTTTTATGAGCAGCATCGCGACCTGTGTATATGATCCCTGTAATTTCAACCCTGTCTCCTATATTCAGTTTTTCAACGTCAGCATCACTTAACGGCGTAGTAAGCTTAATCACGTCACTCATATTATCCATCCTTTGCTTCACCAAAAACGGTATCAATTTCTAGCAGAATTAGCATTCTGTAGTCAATGATGAAATCTCTGTCCCGATTTCACTCTTTCAAAAGAAAACCTTTCAGAGCTCAATTTCTTTATGCCTTGCGGCGTGGCACTGGATATTTACGGCTACCGGCAAACTCGCGATGTGGCATGGCATCATTTCGATATGAACTGCCAGGGATGTAATTCTTCCTCCCAACCCCTGGGGACCGATCCCAAGATCATTTATCGCCTTCAGCCAGTCTTCTTCCAGCTTTTGCAGTTCTGGATCTCTGTTTTTGGTTCCTAGTTCCCTGAGAAGAGACTTCTTCGCGAGAATGGCAGCCATCTCAAAGGTGCCACCAATTCCCACTCCGATAATGGTGGGCGGACACGGATTGGGGCCTGATTCCTTTACTCTCTGTACTACAAAATCTTTTATCCCTTCTATTCCAACAGCAGGAGTGAGCATCGTAACGCGACTCATGTTTTCACTCCCACCTCCTTTTGGAGCCACGATCAGCTTGATCTTATCGCCCGGCACAACCTCAATATGAACTATGGCAGGAGTATTATCCCCGGTATTTTGCCTGGTAAACGGATGACAAATACTTTTTCTCAGATAACCATCTTTGTATCCCTGTCTGACCCCTTCATTAATGGCTTCCACCAGGGATCCTCCGGAAACATGCACATCCTGACCGAGCTCAACAAAAACCACTGCAAACCCGGTGTCCTGGCAAATCGGGATGTTTTCTTCCCGGGCAATTTGCGCATTCAGGATCAGCTTTTCGAGTATGTCTCTTCCCTGAGGTGACTCTTCTTCCTTGAGCGCTCGTTTTAGAGCGTCTAAAACGTCTTCACCGAGCTGAGTATTAGCTTTTATGCAGAGATCTCTTACAGCTTCCGTAATTCTACTTGCAGCAACTTCTCGCATTTTTTCTCCTTTGTCAAATTGCCTCTGACAGGTATAGAAAAACCCAATTCTCTAAATATTCGATACACGACAACTGCACAGTACAACAGATTACAAGCGTTTTCTTGCTATAATAGATGTGATTGTTTGTCAACTTTATTCTATGCTGAAGAGACTCTTCGAAGGAAAATGCAAAGTCCCATGCGCTACTTTGAATTAAAAATCAAAAGTGGCGGGTCATAGAAATCGGGCGGTTCGAGCCCCAGTAACTGAAAGCAGGTTGCCGCTATGTTTGAAAGACCGCGGTTTTCTATTTCAGGATTAAACCTGTATTCCCCATTAAACCCGGGATCGTAGATGATAAAGGGAACGGGGTTGAGAGTATGAGATGTTTTTGCTCGCGGATTACCGTCTTTATCTCTGAGGACTTCTTTTGTCTTCTTATCCAGTTCAAACATTTCATCGGCATTTCCGTGATCTGCTGTGATTATGGCTATTGCTTCATTTTCAGTCACCCATTTCTTCAGTCTCCCAAGCGCGAGATCCACCGATTCAACACCTATCACTGCAGCCTGGTATATTCCGGTATGCCCTACCATGTCCCCGTTGGCATAATTCATTCTTACGAGATCGTACTTTCCTGTAGTCATCTCTTCCAGGGTCCGGTCCGTGATTTCCGCGCTTTTCATCCAGGGGCGCAGTTCAAAGGGAACTATATCCGATGGAATTTCAATATATGTTTCCAACTCTTCATCGAATTTTCCGGATCTGTTACCATTCCAGAAGTACGTAACATGGCCAAACTTCTGGGTTTCGCTAATTGCCAGCTGTGTAATACCCCGCTGGCAGAGCAATTCTCCCATGGTTTTCTCAATGTGGGGTGGTTCCACCAGATACTGCCTGGGAATGTGAAGATCGCCGTCATATTCCATCATCCCGGCATAAGCTATCTTGGGAAGAGGTCCCCGATCAAATTTATCAAAATTTTCTTCTTCAAAAGCTCTACTTATTTCAATGGCTCGATCGCCCCGGAAGTTGAAAAATACCACCGAATCTCCATCTTCAATTTTGCCCACAGGTCCATTTTCATCCACGATAACAAAAGGTGGTAAATCCTGATCAATAATTCCAGGGATTTCTTTTCGATATGTCTCTATTGCTTCTCTTGCGGATTTAAAACCTCTTCCTTCTCCTTTGACATGTGTCCTCCAGCCGGTTGCAACAATCTCCCAGTTTGCTTCGTACCTGTCCATGGTAGTGGTCATTCGGCCGCCGCCACTGGCAATACGGTAATCCACAGAACAATTTTTATTTATCTTTGCAAGAAAATCTTCAAGATCATCTACGTATCTAAGAGCAGATGTTTCTTCCACATCCCGTCCGTCCAGCAATATGTGTACGCGTGCCACCGGTATTTTATCCTCGCACGCCAGATGTTCCAGCATGGCCTTTAATTGATCAATATGGCTGTGTACATTTCCGTCGGAAAGTAACCCGATAAAATGGAATTTCCCATTATGTTCCCGACAAAAATCAACCAACCATCTCCAGGTTTTCCCCTGAAAGATCTTCCCTGATGCTATGGATTCGTTAACCAGTTTAGCTCCCTGTGGATACACTCTACCAGCACCAATTGCATTGTGACCCACCTCAGAGTTTCCCATATCCTTGTCAGACGGCAATCCAACGGCAGTACCGTGTGCTTTCAATAGTGTCCATGGACAATTGGTCATGAACCAGTCAAGATGAGGGGTGAGTGCATTTGCTACAGCGTTTCCTTCTTTTTCCTCCCTGTAACCGATTCCGTCCATTATTACGATTAATAATGGTCTTGGGTTTCTACTTTTGAGACATCCGTACTTAGCGTAGCTCATTTGATTCCCCTGTTTGCAATCATACTTCGGTTTTCTTAGTCAAACTAACCTGTTATAGAATTCCTGATTTATCTGATTAACGCCCTTACTTCATCATGCCGGATCAGATCCGGCATCCATTTACTTATCCCTGGTGCCCGCCCCCCGATACGTGTAACATCTGCCTTCGGTAGATACCTTCCTCTCATCCCTCAACACGGAACTTTTCCCTACCCCTCGATACGTGCGCTTTTACTTCTACCCCTCGATACGTTCGCCTTTGGCGAACTACTCGGGGCACCGCTCGGGACACCACCCGGGGTATCAGTTGGGGCACATTACTCAAAATACGTTCGCTTTCTCCTTTTTAGAAGCACATTCAAAAAACAAAGAAATGGCTTCTTTAAGATTGTTTTTTGCTTCTTCAATTGTATAGCCCTGACTCGCTATATCCAGCTCGGGACACAACGCCACATACATGTCTCCTTCTTTATGAAGAACGGCAGTTAATTTCAACTTCAACCTCCTTTACTCTTTTCTCACAGATTCGCATCTTATATCTTGTTGTCGTCAAAATTTAACGGACTTACAGATTTCCTCGTACTCTTTTACTTCTTCCGGCGTAAGCTCCCTCCTGAAGAGTTTCTTGTTTACCAGAATAGGGATATTTTCGTGGAGCGCCAGAGCAACAGAATCGCTGGGCCTGGCGTCAATCATTTTTTCCTCTCCACCTGCTTTAAAGAAGACCCTGGCATAATACGTATTTTCTTTCATATCCCAGATTTCAACTCTCTCGAACTCAATGCCTGCCTCTCTCAAAATGTTCAAATAAAACTCATGTGTTAGAGGTCTTTTAATGTCAAGTAGTCCTTTTTCTTTTGCAATTGCGGTTGCTTCAGCATCCCCAACGAACATAAGAAAATAGTACTTTGCATCCTCGCTTTCTTTCAGGATGACCATGTTGCCTGCCGTTCTGTCCGATTTGAGATAAACCTCTTTTATTTCAATAAATTCAATTTGTTCCATTTTTGTTCCCCTTTTATCCAGAGTGTTCAGACACTCAATTAGCTACTTTGCCTGGCCTCGACTTTGTCTTCGGCTGATAAGTACACAGGGGTTCAGGCCCCAGAAAGTTGCCAGTGGTTTCATATGCTCTTGCTCTGCACCCACCGCAAACTTTTATATACTCACATTGCCCGCATTTCCCTTCGTACCTGCTAAAATCTCTTAGCGCTGTAAATATCTCGGATTTTTCCCATATCTCCGGAAAAGGTGTTTTCCTGATATTTCCGCAATTCAATTCTAAATAGCCGCAGGGCTGCACGTCTCCTACATGAGAAACAAAGCAGAAACCAATTCCTCCGAGACAGCCTCTTGTCACGGCATCCAGTCCGTAAGTTTTAAACGTCACTTTTTCTCCGTCTTCACGTGCCCGCTGGCGGAGAATTCTGTAGTAATGAGGCGCACACGTGGCTTTCAACTGAAGCTTTGTCTTCTTCCTTTGTTCATAAAACCAGTGCAAGGATTTTTCGTATTCTGCCGCTTCAATTTCCTGATCTTTCAGATCTTTTGCCCTCCCTGTAGGTACAATCAGAAAAATATGATGCGCTACCGCCCCTAGTGATTCGGCAAGTTCTTGGACCGCAGGCAGCTCATCCATGTTTACCCTGGTTATGGTAGTGTTTATCTGGAAAGGAAGCCCCGCTTCTTTTAACATTTCAATACCGCGAAGTGATTTCTCAAAAGAGCCTTCCACTTTTCTGAAAGCGTCATGGCTTTCGGCAGTGGCTCCATCAATGCTGATGCTAACTCGCTGAATGTTTGCCTTGAGCATCTTTTCCACCAGTTCCCTGGTTAGCAGCGTCCCGTTGGTTGCCATAGTCATACGAAGTCCCAGAGTATCCCCGTATTTTGCAATATCGAAAATGTCATTTCTAAGAAGCGGTTCTCCTCCGGTCAAGATTATGATCGGCTTTGCAAAAGAAGCTACATCATCGAGGAACTTCAGGCACTCATCGGTCGTAAGTTCATTGGGGTACGGTTTATCCATGGACGCGGCACGACAATGAACGCATGAAAGGTTACACGTTCTTGTAACCTCCCAGGCTATAAGCCTTGGCTGCGGGACACCGGAAGCCCCAGAGTGTTCGCCCATTTTCAGGTGTTCAGGATGTTCGGTTTTGTTCATATGTGCCTCGTGTGTTTCTCTATCGACGATAATAAAATTCTGTCACTATGCTCTAAGCTCCTAACAGCTTCGCCACATCCTTAGCAAAATAAGTCAGGATCATGTCTGCTCCGGCTCGTTTTATCCCGGTGAGTATTTCCATCATTACTCGCTTTTCATCGATCCACCCTTTTTCCGCCGCGGCTTTAACCATTGAATATTCTCCGCTCACGTTGTAGGCTGCGATTGGTCGATCAAATTGAGTACGCACACGCTGAATGATATCGAGAAAAGCAAGGGCTGGCTTTACCATAACAATATCAGCTCCTTCCATAATATCAAGAGCCACTTCCCGCATGGCCTCTTCTCCATTCGCAATGTCCATCTGGTATGCTTGCCTATCACCGAATTGTGGAGCGGAATCGGCGGCATCCCGGAAAGGTCCGTAAAAAGACGAACAGTACTTGGCCGAATACGCCATGATTGGAATCCCGGAAAACCCGTTTTCATCCAGAACGCTCCGGATTCTCGCCACTCGACCGTCCATCATGTCTGAAGGCGCCACCATATCTGCCCCGGCCTGGACATGGGAAAGTGCGGTTTTCGCCAGCAATTCCAGGGTAGAATCGTTATCCACATCTCCATCCTTAATAATCCCGCAGTGGCCGTGGCTCGTGTATTCACACATGCAAACATCTGTTATAACAACAATGTCAATTCCCTTTTCCTTTATTGCCCTGACGGCTCTCTGAATTATCCCGTCTTCCGCATATGCACCACTTCCTACTTCGTCTTTCGATTCGGGAATACCAAATAAAATGATGGCAGGAATTCTTAATGAAGCTACTTCTTCCACTTCTTTCACCAAGTTATCTACCGACAGCCTGAAAACACCGGGCATAGAAGGAACCGGCTCTTTCACCCCCTCTCCAGGTACAACGAAAAGCGGATAAATAAGATCATCCACTGTTAACCTGGTCTCACGGATCAGCCTTCTAAAATTGGGATTCTTGCGCATTCTACGCGGTCTGTATACAGGATACTCCACAACTACCCTCCTCAAATCTTGTTTCTTTGCCAGGTGATAACTGAGAAACTAACCAAGACCAATTTCCTGGTCAGTAAGGTAGCAGGCAGGATCCGGCGCCCACAGATCCCCTGTTGCCGCCTCAGCCCTCACTCTGAAATTCCCCGCACAGATGTCCAGCCACTTACACTCAGAGCATCTACCCTTCACATACTTCTTCTTCTCTTTTAATTTTCGCATAAGAGGATTGGAAAGATCAGTCCAGATCTCGCTAAAAGGCCTTTCCCGCACATTCCCGAAAGAATAATGCCTCCAGAATTGATCCGCGTGTACTTCACCGTCCCAGCTTACACATCCGATACCTCTTCCGGAACTATTGCCCTCATTCATCTGGAGAAGCTCCAGTACCTCCTCTGCTCTTCGGGGATCTTCTTTTAAAAGACGAAGGTAAACATAAGGACCATCGGCATGATTATCAACGGTGAGAATTTCCTTGGGTTTCCCTTTTGCGTGAAGTTCCGCGGTCCTGTCAATTATAAGATCCACCACCTTCCTGGTTTCCTCGTGGTTAAGATCTTCTTTCATAAGCTTGCTGCCACGACCGGCGTAAACCAGGTGATAAAAGCATGCCCTGGGAATTTCCCGCTCTTCTATTAAATCAAATATCGCTGGAATTTCCCTATAATTAATCCTGTTTATGGTGAATCGCAGCCCCACCTTTATGCCTTCATTCTGAGCATTTTCAACACCTTCAAGAGCACCTTTAAAAGCTCCTTTGAATCCCCGGAACCTGTCGTGAATCTCTTCCATACCATCCAGGCTTATCCCCACATACGATAAGCCTATGGCCTTGAGATCCCTCGCAATTTCCCTGGTAATGAGCGTGCCATTGGTGGAAATAACAGCCCGCATTCCCTTTTCCACAGCATACGACGTCAGCTCAATTAGATGAGGATGCATGAGAGGCTCACCACCGGAAAAAAGCACCACCGGACAACCAAACTCGCTCAGATCGTCAAGCAACTGTTTCCCTTCTTCCAGCGTTAGCTCGTTTTCGAATTCCTTGTCTTTGGCATGAGCATAACAATGAATACAGCGGAGATTGCACCTTCTTGTTACATTCCAGACCACAACTGGCTTTTTGTCCGCAGAAAATTGCAGCAGATGGGACGGCATCTCCCCTGATTTTCTTCCATATCGCAGCGCATCAGAAGGCTCAACCGTACCACAATAAAGCTTTGAAATACCTATCATAAACGGGCCTCCCTCTCATAATCAGGTTGAATACCTGTCGTGATCAACTTCGTGAGGTTCCTTGTTGTATGCCTCGCGAATCAACTGGTTCACATAGTTATCGGGATCAACTACGGCTTCTCGCGGCAAAAGAAATTCTGCCTGGCCCGTTTTGTCAGCAACTAGCTTGAAAGCATAATCGAAATCCCTGGATATCTCCTCGCACACCTCCTGCGTGGAAACTCCCCTCAACACGGCTCGTTCTATAATCTCGTCTATCGCCTCATCGCTGAAACGAGCTCTGAACCCGTATCTTTCAAAGAACGAAACTTCAAAGCTCTTTATCTGGTTATACATGTTAAGAAGGTCTTCAAAAAGTACTTCCAGCTCAAGGCCAGTTCGCAAATGTTGATCAATTATTATATCAATACGTCCTTCGGTATAAATCTGACTGTAATTGCCGAGAAAACTCTCACGATTTTTGTAGATGTTATCCCTAAGCTGGGATTTCTGTTTCATTTTGATGTTCAGGTATTTTTCCAGCAGCTCCGGTTTTTCCGGATCAGCGAGCAAACGCTCCAGTTCACCTTCCGGGTCTTTTACAACCTCTGGAGTTACCACCAGGAACTGAATATCAGTGGAAGGAAGCTTCTTCTCGTAAGGTAAGAGAACCCGCTCAATTACACTTACGAGCCCCCTTGCTCCTGTCTTCTCCTTATAAGCAAGCTGCGCCAGAAGCTTCAAAGCTTCATCTTCGAAGTAAATGTCAATACCGTAGGATCGAAAGTCTTCTTTCTTCCCGTTTATTATCGGATTGTTCGGATTTTTCAGTATTTCGTAAAGGTCATCTTCACTCAGCGGTTCAAGCACTGCAATCACAGGGAGCCTACCAACAAATTCGCTTTCGAAACCATACTGAATAAGATCCTCTGCTCTAACATGATGTAAGTACTTGTAATCATCGTCCCTGCTGGTGATATCGGCATCAAAGCCGATACTCTGGCTGCTCACTCTTTTCTTTATGATATCGGCCAGATCGTTAAAGGCTCCGCTCACAATAAAAAGAATGTTTTTGGTGTTCAGTGTCCTTTTTTCTCTTTTGCCCGTTTTCCGGTAGTATTCAATGGCCTGGATCTGAGATACCGGGTCGTATGGAACCTTCAGGTCAACCTCGGTTTCTTCCATGGGCTTCAGCAGGGCCCTCTGTACACCGGTTCTCGAAACATCGGGGCCAATTATATTAGGCGCAGATGCAATCTTATCAATTTCGTCGATATAGATAATGCCATACTGGGCAAGCTCAAGGTCATCATCAGCTTCTGTCACCAGATCCCTAACCAGGTCTTCTACATCTCTACCAACGTAACCGGTTTCGCTAAACTTGGTTGCGTCGCCTTTTACGAAGGGCACACCAATTTTTTGAGCAATCAATTTAATAATATAGGTTTTTCCTACCCCGGTGGGCCCAATCAAAATAATATTGTTTTTTATTCTTCCCACCGTGTTTGTGGATCGGCCTTTTCTAATCTTGTTCTGATACTTAATTCTCTTGAAATGGGTACAGATTTTAGTGGCAAGAATAGCTTTAGCCTGATCCTGTTTGATCACGTACTGGTTCAGGTAAGCCTCAAGTTCTTCGGGGTTGAGATCAAAATCGATGCTCTCAACTCCCTTTTTTCTTTTCCTTTCGCCCTTGTCTTCTTCCGTCTGAGG
>Ga0164318_10007942_pt1 | contig 10288 bp, 8 predicted proteins | sample GuaBasSedimGuay9_FD_113734 | JGI IMG/M metagenome (GOLD analysis project Ga0164318, IMG submission 113734) | Subseafloor sediment microbial communities from Guaymas Basin, Gulf of California, Mexico - Guay9, Core 4571-4, 0-3 cm | ecosystem: Environmental > Aquatic > Marine > Hydrothermal vents >...
CAAGCTATATCTACGATCAATAACCGCAGAAATACTAACCGAAATATCTTCTACATCGAGATTATAGGCCGTGATATAAAATAACCAGTTAGTTTCATAGCAACTGGCGAATGCGCTTAGTAGCATTTGGACTGCATTCATTGCAGTATTATCACCTGCTATGTTATGGGGTTCATCCAATGTTACTGCATGTTCACCGGCGGTAGCTTGAAGTTGGAAATTTTTAATTTGCGAGCATGTGACATGGTAATTAACTTCAAAATCGCTATTGTTAGTTGATTCAGGGGATTTTCGCGCTTTTTCATGGATTTTGCGTAGTTTAGTAAAATTTTTTTTCATTAAAGTGATTCTGGAAGGTTCGACAAGCATTATGATTAAGTTAAATTAATATTAGATATACTAAAAGATTTTATATTTGTTTTTGGTATGGGAAGGGAAAGAAAAGAAAAAAAAAGAGAAGAAAAAATGGAAAAAAAACATAACATTTTTTCCTGACTCGTCCGACGAAAAACGACATATTTTTTGGGAAAAATATGCAGAAATAACCAAAAGCTTTATGTTTTGCACCTCATTATTTGTTTTATGGGGATAAAACCTGCAAATCTGGACTTAGTAACGGTTCATACGTATTGGGATTCATCCGAATCTTTCACTTGTCCTTTATGTGACCAAAGTTTAGAATATGCTTACAATGATGGGGGGCGTCTATTAATAACATTAGATAGACCATTGTGGGTTGTTTCAAATTACTACCGATGTGAAAATTCAGACTGTAATTTACATAAAGCATTTCCAATGGTTCATGAAAATGTATTATCCAAAAAGAAGTTTGGAAAGGATGTTTGGGAACAAGTAATTAATTTCCATTTCAATCGACATCTGGATTATAAGCAAATAAAAGGTGTAATTTGGGATGTATATAAGATTTTTATTTCAATAACATCAATCAGAGAAATCTGTCTGTATTTTAAAACTGCAGGTAAAATGTATACTGATAAGGAAACTCTCAAAGAAATTCGTAAAAACGGGGAAATAGTATTATCTCTGGATGGTGCCCAACCAAAAAAGGGAAAACCCGCATTATGGGTTTTTACGGACAGAATTTCAAGCAGAGTTCTATTATCCGAGTTATTCAAAACTGCACCGGCAGGTCTTCTGGCTGAAAAGATGAAAAACATACAAGATAAGTATAATGTCTCAATCAAAGCCGTGATATCTGATAAGCAAAAGAATATTGTGAATGCAGTAAAGATATTTAATCCTGAAATTCCTCATGCTTTTTGTCAATATCATTTTTTAAATCATATAATGGAACCAATTGTTGCAAAAGATAGTCATTTAGCCACTCAACTTAAAAAAGAAATAAAGAAATCTTCAATCATTGTTAATCAATATAAAGGAACGCTCAAATCAAATAATCCAGAATATAACCAGCACTATAAAAAATTTTCACCGCTTGCTGAGGAATTATTAAATGCAATTTCAGTAAAACGTAAACGCTGGGAAATTTTACCGGGGATCGAAATATATAAAAATTTGGAATATATTTTAAATAAATTAGGACAAATTCCCCCGCCTAAAGAACAAAAACCTCAACGATCTTTGAATTCGATGGTTAATAAAATCCATGATCTGCTTAAAAAACATGGTAAATCCTTTGATGACATTAATTATTTACTAGAAGATACGGCAGATCTACGGAAAATTTTACAACAAGATCGTTTCAAATCTAAAAATATCGAATTGAAGGTGAGAACATGGGTTTATCGCTTTCAGCAACGATTAAAACGAAATCAAATGGAATATAAGCCAGAAAATCTAAAATATGTTCAAATGGATTATAATGCTCCATTAAATATAATATGGCAACAATGGATACGCTTAGAACATAGCTACAACCCCGGATTATATATTTCATATGATTCTCCTAAAATTGAAAAAACAAATAATGCAACCGAAAGGCTCATTAACCAAACAAAATATCATTTTCGGAAATGGTTAGGAAAACGCGATATTTCAGATGAATTTCAACGGCATGGTGCAGAATACTCATTTTTCGCCGAGAATGGGTTTAAAAGAAAACATATAAAGGAAGTATTATGGAAATTTGATACAGCACACATAACCGGCTTAAATACGCAGCATCAAGCAATACAAGCAATAATTAGGAGAAAATGGAACATTCGGGATGAAAATTCGGGAAATCTTGAAAAATTGGTTGAGAATTTAAAAATTTTATGATCTACAATTCTGTAAACAAGTCAAGAAAAAATGTTATGAAAAAAAACGAAAAAAATCGGAAAAAATCGGAAAAATAGGAATATATTCCCACAATTGCAAATTTTAAAAATTAATTACTCTAAAATTAAACAAGAGGAAATATACAATGAAACCACTTTCTGAAGCCATTTTAAACTCGCAAAAAAGTGCAATTAGGAAACTTTTTGAACTATTATTAAAAAGCTCTGATGGGATATCATTTGGTATCGGTCAACCCGATTTCACAAGCCCTGATTTTGTGAATAATGAAATAATAAAAGCCCTAAAAGAGCACAAAACTCAATATGCTCCTGCTTTAGGGCTACCTACATTAAGAAGGGTTGTTGCTCAAAAATTTCAGAACGAAAATAAAATTAAATTAGCGGATACCGAGAATATAATTATTACAAATGGTGGAAGCCAAGCATTACAATTATGTTTCGCTTCTTTAAGCAATCCCGGGGATGAGGTGATTCTATCAAGCCCAAATTTTCTTTCATATATATATCTTGCAAGTTATTATCATCTAAAATTGGTCGAAGTTCCAAGATTGGGCAATTACGCCCCAGATTTAGAGGGAATTCGTAAAGCAGTTACTCCGAAAACAAAATTTATCATAATTAATTCACCAAATAATCCCACTGGAAATGTATTTACAAAGAAACAGATGGATGAGTTGGTTCAAATTGTTCTCGAAAATGATCTTTATCTGGTCAGCGATGAGGTTTATGAAAAATTTCTTTATGAAAATCGTAAACATATAAGTCCCGCTTCATATGATGAAATGTTTGAAAGAACATTAACTTTAAATGCGCTGAGTAAAACATTTGGTGCAACGGGACTTCGTCTTGGATATATCGCCGCTAATCAAGATATTATTAAATTAATGGAAAAATACGGGCAATATACAACTGCAGGTGTAAATCATCCTACACAATATGGTGCAATAGAAGCATTGGTAAAAGGTAATCCTGAAATACCCCAAGTGATTCAACAATATAATAAGAAAAGGCTTTTTGTCGTAAAACGACTAAAAGAATTACAATTTGAAGTGATTGAACCTTATGGTGCATTTTATATTATGCCCAAACTTAATCCCAAATGGAATATGACAAGTGAAGAATTTTCTAACAATCTCGTTAAAGAAGAGCATGTCGCTTGCGTTCCCGGGAATAGTTTTGGCTCATATTCGAATGATTCACTTAGGATTTCCTACGCGACTACAGATGAGTTATTGGAAGAAGGATTTAATAGAATCGAACGTTTCTTAAAGAGAAAAAAGATGATTTAATTTAAAATGACTCCTAAAAAGTGTAAATGGTATTTTTGCTGTCCAATTAAATATTATACCGATAAAAAACAACTGGATCCTTATTGGGTAAATAACTTTTGTTTAGTAGGGAATAAAGAATGCATTAGATATCAAAAAGAAGAGGCGGGAGAATACCATCCTGATAATTTATTACCAGATGGATCTATAGATCCTTCATTAAAGTAATTTTTAATGTAATTCGATTAAATTATGGCCATTTTCTTTAAGAAATTGTTTCGATAATTCAAGATTTTTCTCTTTTACTAAAATATAATCCGTATTATAGGTTGAAAATGCAAAAATACTAATTCCAGCTTTTGCTAACACTGTCGATAAGGAAGCAATAATCCCGGTTAGACTAAAATATAAAGGACCGATGATTTTGATTGCACGCCAGCCTCTTTCAGTTTTACATTTTAGCGGAACCAATTTTTCTGGAACAATAATGGAAATTTCTTCATTAGTTTTTGTGATTGACCAGAAATCTCCTAAAAGAGTAAGATCTGGTATGGGATCTTTTGGGGTAAGTTGACAAATTGCAAATTTTTCTTTTAAAATAACCAGATCAAGTTTAGGCATTGAGCATCAGCTTTAAATTTGTTAGGATTTGTTAAAAATGATTTGTTTTTAATGAAGCATGTGATCAAAAGAAATTTAGGCTTGTACAAAATCATTTCATTAAAGCATGAAAATAATTTTAAAAATCACATCAAATTTCCCTTTAATATTTCGCAATTTCATAAAAGATGATAACTTCTTAAATTATTATTTTGAAAAGCAACCAATTTCAAAACTTTATATTGAAACTATTGAAAATGGATTACTAATTATTTTTAAGAGCTATAAAGGATTTTTAAAATTTCATCCAGTATTTTCTGAAGAAGAAATAGATGAAATGAAGCAAAATTTCGCGAAAAGAGAAAAAAATGATTTTAAAATTTCAGAGAAGATTGCAGAGCAATCATTTCCAAAAGAAGGGATTAATATAATTTATTCTCTTATCTCAGAACATACGAGTGATTTGGTAGATCATCTTATTTTGCATTTTCATAGTCTTAATATTAAAAATATTGATATATTACAACAAAATGATGCTAAAATCATAATTAAATTCAAAACTAAGAATTCTTTAATTGAATACAGGAATTTTATTGAGCATATTATAAATCGTAAAATTAATTCACTTAAAGAAATTTTGAATTAATGATGCCAAAAGGTTTAGTTTTATTTGGTTATGATAAACCTAATCGATATTCTTGGAGTATATTAATGGGATATTTGGAATCGGATTCTATATTAATGGAACAATATTCATTCATTCCATTACCTTTTCATTTATATAAATCCCATCTTCATAAGGAATATTTTAAAAAAATTGATTTCACACAATTTGATTTTATTATTTTGGCTTTCTCTTTTCTTTCAGCTCAAATACCACAATATGAAGAGTTTATTAATGAATACAAGCGTTTTTTTAATAAAATTCACCCGAAAATAATCACGGTCGCGGGTGGTCCACATGCAGCAGCTTCCCCTGAAGAATTAGTAAAATTCAAGATCGATTTTATAATTCCGGATGAAGGTGAGTATGCTTTTTCCAGTCTTCTTCATTTATTATTAAAAAAACCGAAGGAGATAATTAATACTACATCGGTTCCAGGATTGGCAAGAGGATATCCGAAATATGTTCCTGCAACCAAACCCAATTTAGTTGAGATTGGTAAATATCCTCCGTTTTCAAAAAAATTTCGTTTATTTGGTCCCATTGAAATATCGAGAGGATGTCCATTTCGTTGCAAATTTTGTCAAACCGGTAATCGTGCAGACAAAATGCGCCATGCTTCTGTTGAAAATATTGTTAAATGGGTAAAACTTGCTAGTGAAATAAAATTCGATAAAGTATGGTTTTTATCACCTAATTCATTTGGTTATGGTTCAAAAAATGGGGTTACTCCCAATATTGATGCTATATATAGTTTACTTTCCAAAATTAAAGCAATTTCTGCCATTAAAGGCATCTTTTTTGGGACATTTCCCAGTGAAGTCCGTCCTGAATCAGTTACACGTGATGTATTAGAAGTTATAAGTCCCTTTGTTACGAATAGAAAAATTTTAATCGGTGCTCAATCGGCTTCAGATCGATTGTTACGTAGCATTCAAAGAGGGCATACATTTGAACAAGTGAAAAAAGCAATTTCTTTACTTACAGAATATAAATTTAACATAGAGTTGGATTTTATTTTCGGACTTCCTGGTGAAAATTCAGAAGATATTCAAGATAACATTAAATTTTTCAATGAAATTCTGGATGGTAAGTATAAAAATGTAAAAATCCATACTCACACTTTTATGCCTTTACCTGGAACTCCCTTTTCAGATGAACCTATAGGAAAAATTGATCATGAAATTCTGAAAATTATTGGAAAATTAGCAAAAGATGGAAAAGCATTTGGAGAACACCTATCACAAGCTGGATTGGTTCAAAATCGATATTCGAAAAAATAAATTATAATATCCCAAAGTCTAATTTAAAATAATAATGAATAGTAGTGAAACCCCACTTGTTGCAATTGCTGAAGGAAATAATGCAACAGAATCATTAAATAATGGACTTAATCTCTTAGGGGGGTTATCCAAATTTCTATCTAAAGAAGATAATGTTTTAATTTTAATAGATCTCCAATGTCCTTTTACCTGTCCATCTTCAATTAATCAAGAGACATTAAATGCTTTATTAAGTAACATTTACTCTATAGGAGTTTCTAAGATTCAAGTTCTACCTGGAGTAATGTGGGGAATAGATCAGAAAAAAGCCTTGAAACTCTTGGGTTTGGAAGAACTGCTTCAAAATTTCGGTGCGATATCTATTACTTATGAAGAATTATATAAATTTTCTGCACCCATAATGGATGAGATTACAAAAATTATCTGTATTTCACAAATTAGAACCGAACCGTTATGGAAATTGACAAGTTCTTCCTATTTAATATGGTTCTTAAATTCACCTAAGAAAAGATGGAAAAATATTTTGAATAACAGGGAAAACTACAATGATGAACGGATTAAATATATCTTTGATTTCTTAGATAAAAAAATTCCCACATTGTATATTAATGATAGCTATTTTCTTTTAACGGGTAATGGTCCATTTGCTTGGAATACTACAAAATCCATTAAAATTCAGAAAATTTTCTTATCTAAAAACATATTTGCTCTTGATTGGATAACATTTGAGCATTTTGGATTGGATCCGAACATTAATCCATTATTAAAATCAGCCTTTGATCGTAATTTAATAGAGAAAGAATTGTTTACTATCAATTCTGAAGTAAAAAGTGAGATTCCTATAATAAAATTTCCTGAATTAAACCTGAATAAAATTCATCTTGAAGGTTTAACTTTATACTTAGGGGAATTAAGTAATAGTGAGAAATATATTTTGTATCAATTTATTTTTATGATAAGAGATATTTTATTAAAAGATTCATCCAATTTTGGGAATTGGGCAATTTTTGCTGGTAATAACCCTCCGGATCCTGATATTTGTTGTGATATAATTGTTTTTGGAGATAACGCAATAAAATCCACTAAAAATCATAAATTTAGAGCAATCGCGCATAAAACATCTGAAATGATTAATTTAATGGGATTTGAATTTGGTGTTGGCGAAATCTTAGAAGGTGATGAACTAGAAAAAGCAATTCTTATTCAACAAAGAAAAATCCGTCAAAAAGTCGAAAAAACTAGAAAAAAGTACGGGAACTTAATAGAAACCTTGAACAATTTGGCAGAAACTTCCGATGAAGATGTTAAAAGAGAAAAAGAAGAAACAAAACGCAAATATCAAATGAAAATGGAAATAAAAATAAATAAATTTCAATATCAGATCGAAAAATTAAGAATAAATATAATTGCTAAGCATAAAATTCAATCAATTAGAAGTAAGTTGCTAAATCTCACTTTAAACGAAAGAGTAATAGATGTTCCAGGAAATCCGCCGTTAGGATGGGATTCATTAATTTATTTAAGTCATTTTTGGAAGAATAAACAAATTCCTACATTAAACCTCTTTATTAGGATTTCTAGTGAATTTTATGCTTATCCTAGCTTCAATAAAAACAAAGTTAATGCAAAATTAAGAAAATTGAAGAAACAGTTAAAAAAAAGAGAAAAAGAAAAAAATAAGATATTGGGCTCTAAAAATAAATCTGAATTAAAGAAAATAGAAAGTGAAACAAAAAAAGAGTTAAAAACACTAAATAAAAATTATAAGAAAAACACAAAGAGAATAAAGAAAAAATATACTTTAATAGGTGAAACACATGGATAGTTCTCCTTTAGAAAGAAATTGGGAAAATTGGTCAAGAATTGTAAATGGGGCACAAGGATTCACTAGAAATAAGAAATTTTTAAATTTAAGTGCGCAAATTCCTTTTTTATCTCTTGATATCGATATAAGATCTTTCTATTATCTTTGGTTAGAGTTGTATCCATTGGTAATGAATTTAAATTCGAATGCTATTGAGTTGATAATTGATGATAATAAAGAAATAATTAATTCTTTCCTTCATAAATCGAATAATGAGGGAATGTACATTGAAGTTCTGAAGATAGATGTTAATAAATTACCTGATATTTCAGAAAAAATGGAAAACGTTGATCAAATATTTAATATTCTAAGAGTATGGGTAAAAAAAACGCATAATGTTGATATTGGAAACATTCGAATAATTCCTTATAACCTACTTAACGATTTCGGCTCTATTTTTAAAAAATATTCTGAATTGAAACCTGGTTATGGATTTTTGGAAATGATTGGAGAATATATTGATGTAATTGTTCTAAACCATAATCAAAATTTATTAAAATGCTATCCTTCTTCTCCTTTGTTCGATTTTTTTAGTAAATTGGATGAGAATTTTGTAGGTTTTTCATATTTTAACATTATGAGTGCTATTAGGGAGTATCTTCCAAATATTAAATTGACTATGACATTTAAAATGAAGGATAATTCTACATTTTTATCGTATTTCGTTAAAATATCTAAATCAAAAATAAATTTTGAATTAATAACTATTCCAGAATCTATACTTTCTGAAAAAAATCCAACTAAACAAGAAAAAAAATTATTCAAACTCTTAAAAAAAGATTGCAATACAAATCTGAATTTGATTTTTCAATTGAAGGAAATAGAAATTCTTCTAAATGAAATAATTAATACCCCATTTCCTATTCAAAAAGAACGCTTAATATTAATAGAAGAGAAATTTATAAATTTCTATCGAAGTATCGGAAATTCTTGGAATATGGATCCAAAACCTTATATTTATAATAATTCTTTCAGATTCTGGATTTACCTTTTCGGTTTTTATATAAATCCGCGTAAATTATCATTTTGGTCATTACCATCGATTATGCAGTCTTTTTTAAGTATGTTTTTTAGTTTAACTGGAGAAATTTTATTCTTAAAAAGTGATAAATTCTTGGAATTAAATAATATTGATAGTAAAAATAATATAACCGGTTATATCTTTTCAATGAATGATGGAATTATTGAAAAAATTAAAAGTATTAGGAGAAATGAACTTTTTAATTTTTTCAAAGCGATTAAAGTTCGAAATGATGAAAAAACCAAAGAAGATAATAATAAAAAATACGAGTATGATAAATCCAAAGTTCTTTCACAAATTCGGGACGAATTTTCAAATGAATTTACATTTGTTTCTTCAGTAATTTGGCTCAATAACACAATGATTTCAAAATTATTCTCAATTTTATTACTCGATTTTCATCGAGCTTCTAGATTTTCAGGAAGAAAAATTGTAAGAATATTAAGTCTTTTCAGAAAAAACAAATATTTTTCTGTTTTCCCCGAAAATCCTCTTTATAAAAGTATAAAAAAACAGAATTCGCTTCAATTATTAAAAAGAACCGCACCAATCTTTACAGATTTGCACGAATTTTAAAAAGGAAAATGAATATCAAAATAAAAAATTTAATCATGTAAATGCGGTTTTCTTGCGGCTAAAGTTGCATCTAACCTTCCAATAATAGTATTAAATGGCCCTTTTTTTAAATGTTCGGGATTATTTTCAGCTTCTTCATAAATTTTTAGCATTATTTTAATGAATTTGTCTAATTCTCGCTTATTTTCTGTTTCTGTTGGTTCAATTAGCATTGCTTCATGAATAATTAGCGGAAAATATATTGTAGGTGCATGCATACCGTGGTCTAGCAACCCTTTTGCAACATCCTCAGAATTCACTCCATTTGGTAAATGAGCATCTACTAAAAATTCATGCATGTTTATTCGATCGTAAGGAATGGAATATTTGTGCTTAATTTGTGTTCTAATATAATTTGCATTTAAAACAGACATTTGAGAAGCTTTCTTTAGCCCATTTTTTCCCAATGCTAAGATAAAAGAATATGCCTTGACTAAAACTCCAAAATTTCCCCAGAAACTCCGTACTCTTCCAATTGATAATTTTTCATGTTCAATACACGCTAATCGATCTTGATCTTTGATTATTTGAGGGCAAGGTAGAAATTTAATTAATTCTTTCTTAACACCAACAGGTCCTGCTCCAGGGCCGCCTCCTCCGTGAGGAGTAGAAAATGTCTTATGAAGGTTTAAATGGATAATATCAAATCCCATATCTCCGGGTTTTGCAATTCCAACAATAGGATTTAAGTTTGCACCATCATAATAGCAAA